>Ga0209795_10000459_pt1 | contig 31934 bp, 30 predicted proteins | sample AgamicOrMarz_FD_187166 | JGI IMG/M metagenome (GOLD analysis project Ga0209795, IMG submission 187166) | Agave microbial communities from Guanajuato, Mexico - Or.Ma.rz (SPAdes) (version 2) | ecosystem: Host-associated > Plants > Phyllosphere > Phylloplane/Leaf | place: Guanajuato, Mexico...
AGTCATCGCCAGCTCATTATTCAAACACCCCCACTTATACTGGGGGTGTTTTTTTATGCCTATAAGATATTAAAAAATCTAAATTAGATTTATGGACTTAAATCTTTAAATTCAATAAAAAACTATAGATAGAAAGAGCATTTAATTAAAAAATTAGAAAAGGGCTAACTTTTTTAATTAAATTTTTACATAAAGAATAGGTGTCTACTTTCTTTGGAACCATGTTTGATAGAATTAATTTAATAAGATTATTTTTATAATTGGAAAAATCTATTTTTTCTTCTAGAAAATTCAGTTGGATATGTATAACAAATGGAGACTATATGTTATAAATGTTGAATAGGCATGATTTTTGCTTGTTTTATGGAAACTAAAATATATGAAATTATCTGTTGGATTGAAAGTTGCGAATTCTTTATCGTTAACACCTCAATTGCAGCAGGCGATTCGTTTATTACAACTCTCTAGTTTAGAGCTAGAACAGGAAATTCAGATTCAATTAGATAGTAATCCTTTACTTGAAAAAATAGAAGAAGAGTCATTAACGGAAAGTCTGTCTACATTAGAAAGTAAAGAATCAGATGATTTGACAACTGAACTAAATGCAAACCATTTGCCTGATGATTTGCCAGTCGATACTGAGTGGGATGATGTTTATACACATCAATCAACGGCTTTAGCTACTCCAGAATTTGAAGAGCGAGAGGATAATCGCCAAGTTCAATTATCTTTAAAGGAACATATTTTAGAGCAAGTTAATCTTTTGCATTTCTCTAAAATAGATCAATTAATTGCTTATTGTATTGTTGATGCATTAGATGATAAAGGGTTCTTAGATGCTGAAATAGAAGAAATAATTTTAGCAACACAACAATTGTTAAATGAAATGGATATTGAGGAAGAAATTGAAGAGGATGAAGTTCTAGTTGTTTTGAAGCATATTCAACGTCTTGAACCATTAGGGATTGGTTCACGTAATTTAGCGGAATGCTTAAAGGTACAGCTCGAATTTCTACCAAAAGATGTTGAGTACTTAAGCGAGGCAAAAAGCTTATTGCGGCATTATGAGCTTTTAATAGCAAATGACCTAAATAAGCTACTCAAACAAACAGGCCTCACGAAAGACCAACTAAAATTTGCAATCGACCTTTTAAAGACATTAAAACCATATCCTGGTATGGATTTTGATAAGCAAGAATCTGATTATCAAATTCCAGATGTAGTCGTTTCAAAAAAAGATTTACATTGGCAGGTTCAGCTAAATCCAGATGTACTTCCTAAATTACGAATTAATTCCTTTTACTCGAGTATGATTCGTAGGGCAGATCAGAGCGAGGATAATTTATATTTACGTAATCAAATGCTTGAGGCTAAAAATTTTATTAAGAGTATTGATGAAAGGCATAAAACATTATTAAAAGTAGCTTCTTGTATTGTGGAGCATCAAAAAGCCTTTTTGGAGATAGGACCTGAGGCAATGAAGCCGCTTGTTCTTCGAGATGTGGCGGAAGAAGTTGAATTGCATGAATCTACAGTTTCTCGGGTCACTACAAATAAGTATATGCTTACGCCTCGTGGTTTGTTTGAGTTGAAATATTTTTTCTCTAGCCATGTAGGGACAACTGCTGGGGGGGAGGCTTCTTCTACTGCGATTCGTGCAATGATCAAGAAATTGGTCGCAAATGAAAATCCACGTAAACCTTTGTCAGATAATGTAATTGCTACATTATTAAAGGATGAGGGAATTGAAGTGGCTCGAAGAACGGTTGCAAAATATCGAGAATCGTTACATATTCCTTCGTCGTCTGAAAGAAAAGTCTTGATCTGAATTTTGAAGTATGACTATTCTAGGAATTCATTATGACGAAATAATGAAATTTCATTTTCACCAAGAGAGTAACTAAAATGGTTTAATTGTCCCAAGTTTTCTTTTTGATAGCATTAAATCGTTTTGGTTCTTCTTTAGATAACCTAAAAAAGGTGAGGGATAGAATTATGCAAATAACGATTCGTGGACATCATTTAGCAATTACACCAGCTATAGAAGAAAATATTAAATCAAAATTTAATCAGTTAACGAAACATCTAGATCAGGTGAATAGTATGCAGATTAAATTAACAAAAGATCATCAAATTGATAAGCGCTCTCATAAAGGTAGTTCAAACCATGTTGCAGAGGCTATTGTAAGATTGCCAGGAATTGAGTTGTTTGCTCAGGCAACTGCTGATGACATGTATACTTCAATTAAAAAGCTGACTGAAAAATTAAAAAAACAATTATTAAAATATCGGAAAATGCAGTGTACTTATTCGCAAGTTACTGTTTCTGCTTAATAAGTTTTATATAATTGAGAGAGGCTTGAAAGATAGCCTCTTTTTTATTGATAAAATATAAACACGTACTGAATTCTTTGAAAAAGTTATAGTAAAATACTTCGTTTTACACCTTAGGTTGTGTCAGAGGTCTTTGCAATGAATAGTGAACAGCTCACTCAAATTTTAAAAGAAGCTTTCCCTGAAGCGGAAGTAGCGGTGAGCGGACAGGCCGGAAAATTTGACCTCCGTATTGTGGATGATCAATTTGACGGTAAGCGTACTGTTGCTCGCCAACAATTAGTTTATGCACCATTAAATACTTATATTGCAAGTGGCGAAGTTCACGCGGTAACAATTCGTGCAATGACCAAAGATGAATGGCGTAAAGCAAGCCTTTTCGGAGCTTAAATATTAATGGATAAATTTTTAATTACGGGTGGTGTTAAGCTCGAAGGGGAAGTGCGCATTTCTGGTGCTAAAAATGCGGCTTTACCATTACTTGCTGCAACTATTCTTGCAGACTCACCAATTACGATTACCAACGTTCCAAATCTTAAAGATGTAAATACTTTGGTTAAGTTGATTGGTGGATTAGGGGTTACAATCGGCTATGAAAATGACACAGTAAAAGCTGATACCTCTACTTTAGATAATCAGTTTGCTCCTTATGAATTAGTAAAAACAATGCGTGCCTCAATTTTGGTTTTAGGACCATTATTAGCACGCTATGGTAATGCGAAGGTTTCTTTACCAGGTGGTTGCGCAATTGGATCACGTCCAGTTGACCAGCATTTAAAAGCCTTAGAAGCTTTAGGTGCACATATTGAAGTTGAAAATGGTTATGTCCATGCTTCAGTTGAAGGTCGTTTAAAAGGTGGCGAAGTTGTTTTCGATATGGTTACCGTTGGCGGTACCGAAAACATCTTGATGGCTGCTGCGCTGGCTGATGGTGTTACAACTATTCGTAATGCAGCTCGTGAACCTGAGATTACTGACCTTGCTCAAATGCTCATTAAAATGGGTGCTAAGATTGAAGGTATTGATACCGATACTTTAGTTGTAACTGGAGTAGAAAGTTTGCACGGCTGTGAATATGCTGTTGTCGCTGATCGTATCGAAACGGGTTCTTATTTAGCTGCTGCTGCAATTACGGGTGGTCGTGTCAAAACTACCCATACTGACCCTGCATTACTTGAATCTGTTTTGGATAAGTTTGAAGAAATGGGTGCTGAAGTCACTCGTGGCGATGACTGGATCGAACTTGATATGTTAGGCAAACGCCCTAAGGCTGTAAGTTTTAGAACTTTGCCCCATCCAGAGTTTCCAACAGATATGCAAGCTCAGCTTATGGCTGTAAATGCTATCGGTCGTGGATTTGCAACGATTTCTGAAACAATTTTTGAAAATCGTTTTATGCATGTTCCTGAGTTGTCACGCATGGGGGCTAATATTCAGGTCGAAGGTCATGACGCAATCGTAACTGGAGTAGAAACTTTACAGGCAGCACCTGTAATGGCAACTGATTTGCGTGCTTCATTCTCTTTAGTTTTGGCAGCTTTAGTTGCAGAGGGAGATACCTTAATCGATCGTATCTACCATATTGACCGTGGTTATGAGCATGTCGAAGAGAAACTTCAAGGTTTAGGTGCCAAAATTAAGCGAGTAAGTTAATGAATGATGTAAGAAACGATGATTCTAATTTTGATGTGATGGGCAATTTTGATCATGGTTTGACCTTGGCACTTAGTAAAGGGCGTATCTTAAAAGAGACGTTACCTTTGCTAGCTACAGCGGGCATTAATTTGCTGGAAGATCCGGAAAAATCCCGTAAACTGATTTTTCCTACTACGCATAAGCAAGTACGTATTTTGATTTTACGTGCATCTGATGTGCCTACTTATGTAGAAAATGGCGCAGCAGATCTAGGTGTGGCAGGAAAAGATGTGTTGATGGAACATGGTGCTCAGCATGTATATGAGCTACTTGATCTGAAAATCGCTAAGTGTAAATTAATGACTGCTGGTAAAGTGGGAATGGAACGTCCAAAAGGCCGTTTAAAAATTGCCACGAAATATGTCAATCTTACACGTCAGTATTATGCAAGCTTAGGTGAGCAAGTTGATGTAATTAAACTCTATGGTTCTATGGAGTTAGCACCTTTGGTCGGGTTGGGTGATTACATTGTGGATGTGGTCGATACTGGTAATACGCTCAGAGCGAATGGTCTTGAACCATTAGAGGAAATTTGCAAAGTTTCTTCACGTTTAATTGTAAATAAAGCTAGTTTTAAACGTAAGCAGACTCTATTAAACCCAATCATTTCACAGCTTGAGCAAGCCATTCAATCACGTTAAAAGCAATTTCCCATCATGCTTTTGTGATAGTTGCTTCAGATGATGCCCACAAGCGCTTAGAAAAAGAGTAAACTTGGTTTTTCTTTTTCGCCTTGTGGGTAAATTGATGCGACGTTTATCGACTCAAGATCTGAACTTCAAACAGGTTTTTGCTGAGCTTTTAGCATTTGAAACCGTAAATGATCTTAATTTAGTGCAAACAGTAGATCAAATTATTGCTGATGTTCGTCAGCATGGTGATGATCATGTTTTAAAGCTCACCCAACAGTTCGATCGACATCCAGCGCATCAATTCTCAGATTTAGAATTATCTCAACAACAACTTAAAACTGCTTTTGATAATTTAAATCCAGAAATTCGCGATGCTCTTCAGTTAGCAGCAGCTCGTATTCGTACATTTCATGAAGCTCAGAAACAAGATAGCTGGACTTATATAGATGATTTGGGTAATACATTAGGGCAAAAAGTGACACCTCTAGACCGTGTAGGTATTTATGTACCAGGTGGTTTAGCCTCTTATCCATCTTCAGTTTTAATGAATGCTGTACCAGCCCATGTTGCAGGTGTACCTGAAATTATTATGGTTGTTCCAGCACCTAATGGTGAACTGAATCCATTGGTCCTTGCCGCAGCTTACCTTGCTGGGGTTAGCCGAGTATTCACCATTGGTGGGGCTCAAGCTGTAGCAGCTCTTGCTTATGGTACTCAAACTATTCCCCCTGTAGATAAAATTACTGGTCCTGGGAATCGTTTTGTAGCAGCTGCCAAACGTGCTGTATTTGGTCAAGTCGGGATTGATATGATTGCTGGACCTTCTGAAATTTTAGTATACGCAGAAGGCGAGAATAATGCAGATTGGTTAGCTATGGATGTTTTATCTCAAGCTGAACATGACACAGTTGCTCAAGCTATTTTTATCACTCCAGATGAAGCTTTGCTTAATGCAGTCGAGTTGGCAATTGAAAAGCATTTAAATGAATTGCCAAAGGCAGATATTGCTCGAACTTCAATTGAAAACCGTGGTGCTTTGGTATTAGTCAAAGACCGTGCAGAAGCAATTGAATTGATTAATCAGGTTGCACCAGAGCATTTAGAACTTTGCTTGGATGATGCTGAAGCCATGAGCGAACATATTCGTCATGCTGGAGCAATTTTCATGGGACGTTATACACCTGAAGCAATTGGTGACTATTGTGCAGGTCCAAACCATGTATTGCCAACTTCAGGAACAGCTCGTTTTTCTTCTCCTTTAGGCGTTTATGATTTCCAAAAGCGTTCAAGCTTGATTATGTGTTCGAAAGATGGGGTTAAAACATTAGCTAAAACAGCCGACGTATTAGCTGTCCAAGAGAACTTGGATGCTCATGCACGCTCAGCTCGCTATCGTTATCAATAAGCTTATAAACCTTGTAGTTTTTTAATTAATACTGAGGGCTGATTTTCAGCCCTTTTTTGAGATAAGACCATGACTTTATCTACAGCACAAATGCGCTTTTGGAGTCCAGAAGTTCGTGAATTGGAGCCTTATGTTCCGGGTGAGCAGCCTAAAATTCAGAATTTATTGAAACTCAATACGAATGAAAATCCATATCCTCCTTCACCCAAAGTAGTTGACGCAGTTCAAGCTGTTTTAACTCAGCAAGCTGATGCATTGCGTTTATATCCAGATCCAGATGCAACAGCTTTAAAGCAAGCAATTGCTAAACAACAGGATATTGAGGTGTCTCAAGTTTTTGTTGGTAATGGCTCAGATGAAGTACTTGCTCATATTTTTAAAGCATTTTTCCTTCAAGATGAACCGATTCTTTATCCAGATATTACTTATAGTTTTTATCCAGTTTATAGTCAGTTCTTTGGAACAAAAACCAAAGAAATTCCACTCAATGATAATTTTGAGATAGAAGTTAAAGATTATGTGCAACCAAATGGTGGGGTTATTATTACGAACCCTAATGCACCAACAAGTATTGCCCTTGGCTTGCAAGAAATTGAACAAATCTTAAAAGCGAATCCAAATCGAGTGGTTGTGATTGATGAAGCTTATGTTGATTTTGGTGCAGAATCCGCTGTTAGTTTGGTAAGCCGCTATGAGAATTTGGTGGTGTGCCAAACAACTTCAAAATCTCGGTCTCTTGCGGGTTTACGCGTTGGCTTCGCGATTGCTCAGCCTCATTTAATTGCAGCTCTTGAAGCTGTCAAAAATAGTTTTAATTCATATCCTATTGACCGTTTTGCAATTGCAGCAGCTGTAGCGTCTTTTGAAGATCAAGCTTATTTTGAAGAGCAATGCCAGAAAGTTATTTCTAGTCGTGAAAAGCTAGTAGATGATTTAACCACTTTAGGTTTTAAAGTTTTGCCATCTAAAGCGAACTTTATTTTTGCTTCACATTCATTGCATGATGCAGGTCAACTTGCACAGCAATTACGTGAGCAGGGCATTATTGTGCGCTATTTCAATAAGCCGCGTATTAATCAATTCTTACGGATTACAGTAGGAACTGATGAGCAAAATGAGCGTTTAGTACAAACATTAAAACAAGATATTCTCTAAATTTTACTCTGCTGTGCTGTTCATTAGGTTCAGCATAGCAGAGACTTTATCAAGACTCTCTTGATATTCTGCTTCAGCATTTGATGCAATTGTAATGCCCCCACCAGCCCATAAAGAAAGCTGATTTTGATATTGTTGAAAACTACGGATAAGAATATTCCAGCGGCCTGTTCCATCAAAATTGAAATAGCCCAATGTCCCGCAATATGCACCTCTTGCTGCTTCCTCTAACTCTTCAATAATCTGCATTGCCCGAATTTTCGGAGCACCTGTGATTGATCCTCCAGGTAAGGCAGAGAGCAGCATTTGCATAGGATTAACATCATCTTTAAGGGTCGCAACGATTTCGCTTACCATGTGATGTACTTGATTGAAACTTTCAATCTCAAATAGTTTTGTTGTTTTTACTGATCCTGTATTGGCATAAATGCTCAAATCATTACGTAATAAATCAACGATCATGACATTCTCTGCCTGATCTTTTTGAGAGTTTTTTAAGGTTTGTTTTGAAATAAAATCTTTTTCTACATTTTTATAGCGAGGCATTGTTCCTTTAATAGGTCTTGTCTTAATTTGTTTATTTTGATTGAACTCAATAAAAAGCTCTGGGGAACAACTTAATAATTCAAAATTATCTAATTTTAAATATCCTGCATATGGCGCATTAGTAAGACTCCATAAATCTGTTGCTTTATTTAATAAAGATCCTTTGAAATCAGCTTTAAATTCTTGGGTTAAATTAATTTGATAGCAATCACCAGCTTTAATATATTCTTGTATTTTATAAAAAGCTTCAAAATATTGTTTTTTAGACCACCTTGGCTGAATAGTAGTTTTTAATTCAAATATATTTTTAGAATGATTAGAAATAGAATTCTCTATTCTATTTTCAATATATGAGAATAGCTCAAGTGCATCTGGTTCGTCACTAAAAAAATACCAATCATTATCTATATATTTTAAAAAAGAACGATATTGACCTAAAAATAAAGAGGGCTGTATATGGTTCTGTATGTAAATAAACTGATGAGCAGAAAAATCATAACTGATAAAACCAATATACCCCCCTGTAAAACTTGTTGTAGCGTTAATATTTACTTGTGAATTATTCTCTTTAAATTGGGTAAAGTCTATTAAGCGATTTAATTTTAATATATTTCTATATTCATTAAAATTTTGATGTTGAAACTCTAGATAACTTTCATCTTGAAAAAGAATATATTTTTGAGGAAGGAATCCAATAATTGGATTGTTATTGTCATTTAAATAAACAAGCCCAGTTAACCCTTGTAACTTTTTTAAAATATCGGCAGCACTTTTACCATGTAAAGAGATTTTTTTCTTTAACTGAGACATTTTTAAATAGGGTGGTGGTTAATGAGAGAACATAGTTTACTACAAGTCATAGTTCATCAGGAGGAAGACTTTTATATAGAAAACTTTTTGCTGATAAAACAAGCACAATTACAGCTTAAGATTTTATATGTTTACGAACATTTATGAAGTAAAACTTAAGGTGTACCGTTTGTCGGTTAATTGGCAAAAAATGCACAACACTAGTTGAACAAAAAGTAACGTACATGTAATTTAGTAATTGCTAAGCAAAACTACTCAAGGATTGGAAGTTTCGGTTGCCATATAAAGAAAAATGCGACTTGAGACAATGAGAGTGGTTAAAGTCAAAAAATAAATGCTCTTGGGAGAGTGCTCAATGAAAATGTTCACTAAACTTGCTTTAGTTTCTTCTTTAGCTATCAGTGCAAATGCAATGGCAATGCAGTCAATGGACGATGCTGCGCTTAGTGCTGCTACAGGTCAAGATGGTATTAATATTGGTATCGCTTTAGGTTCTGGCGGTATTTCTATCGATAAATTAATTGTTCATGATAATGATGGTTTAGATCCGGCTACAGGTATTACGGGTGCTGCAGCAACTGCGGGTGCGATTGTAGTAAGCGGAGTAACTGTTAAACAAGTTGATGCGACAACAAACTTGTTAGACCTTAAAATTGATAGCGTTGGTGCTTCAGGTACAAATGGCGCATTTTTAAACGTTGCTGCAAATGTCGGTGCGGTTGATGTACATGTGGGTTCTATTGGTGTGGGTACTTCTGGTACTTTAAATACAACCACTGCTGTACGTGGTATTACTGAAACGGCTCCAACTGAAATTATCTCTGGTTTAGATTTATCTTTAGGCGCAATCTCAGCCAACGTACAATTAGGTTCTACTCCACAAGGTGCGATGATCAAAGTAAACTCTGCTTTAAAAGGCGGTTTAACTTTATCTAACTTTGGTATTAACGACGCTGCGGGTGGCGGTCAAATTGTTCTTGATAAAGTTATGGTTCGTGGTGCAGGTAATACAACTGGTGATTTAGATGTTGATGCTAATATTTCAGTTGTACCAACTGGCTTGAAAATCCAAAATAACAGTGTTCAAGGTATGAATGTTTATGTACAAGGCGTTCATTTAGGTTCTACGGCGACTACTGCGGCTCCATCGATTGGTGATGTTGAAATTCAAGGTTTAAATGTAGGGACTTCTACAATTACAATCTCAGGCCACTAATCTGAGTGTTTAATTAAAAAGCGCGTTTAATACGCGCTTTTTAATTTATTAATTACCTAATTTTATTATATGTAAAAATATTTTTATTGATCAAAATAAGTTATTAAATTTAAGAATCAAATTAAATTAAGTATAAAAGTCTCTCTATTTTTATAAAACTAAACGTTCATCAAAAAAAAGTAAAAAAAGGCTGTTTTTTTCAAAAAAAAAAGGTATCTTCAACACACAGGGATGTAGAGCTATTGCTCTAAGAATAAAATGAATAAGGCCGGTTAGGCCACCATTTAGAACAAGTGCTTATGTTAGAGATTGCTTTAGGCTCAGCATTGATATATTACTTTGCGACAGAAGCCTTCGAAATAGAAAAAAAGCCACCGGGAACTGTTTATTATACAGAGACCGCCGATTCACGTAATTTATCTTTTCGCCGTAATCATATTGAACCAGTTCAAATTAAACCAGCTGTAGAAGATCAGTTTCGAGGTATTGTTCGACAAGCATATGATTATAGCTGTGGTTCAGCCGCTCTTACGACACTTTTAAATGGTTATGTGGGCACTAGTTTGACAGAACAGCAGACCATGAGCGGCTTACTACAGTATGGCGAATATCAACGTATTATTGAGCGTCGAAGTTTCTCTTTACTTGATATGAAGCGCTTTGTAACTGCTATTGGTTTAGAAAGTGGGGGGTACCGTGGAGAATTTTCGGATTTAGTTAATCTTGGACAGCCCGCAATTGTTCCAATTTCTTATGCTGGTTTTAAGCATTTTGTCGTATATAAAGCTTATAAAGATGGACGTGTATATGTTGCTGACCCAGCATTAGGGAATATCAGCTTTGATGAAAATCGTTTTAAAGAGGTTTGGGATAATAATACATTATTTGTTATTTCTGTTCCTGAACCGCAGCGTAAAGACTTATTGGCTCTAAAAGATTCAGATATGCGTCATGTGGAAGATGCGACTGTTAACCGTTATGCCTTTGTGGATGTGCAATATCCAACATTCAATTATGACCGTTTAGCAAATAAAGCATCAACCATGCGCCGGGTACTAGATAAAGACCCAAATTCTGCAACTTATAATCAGCCAATTGAAACATATATGCGTCTTTACTATAAGCGTAAATAATCAAATATGAATTGAGTAAAATAAATACATTAGGTGGGAATAAACATGAATAGTCAATGGATGAAGATGAGTGTATTGGCATTAAGTATAAGTGCCATTACGGGTACACTTTATGCAGATGATCAAGTTGCACAACAAGCAGATGTACAAAATACTACAGCTGTTTCTGAAGCGAGTACAACAGCAGAAGTAACTCCAGCCACAGATTCAGCCCAGGAAGTGAGTACGACTCCAGCCACAGACGTTGTAACTACTGAACCTGCTTCTACACCTGCAAATACTGGAGCTGATCAAGCCGCAACTGCCTTACAGAAGAAAGAAGGTGATGCGACTCAAGAAACAAATTTGCAAGAAGTATTTACTTCGAATGAGCGACAATATTCATTGATTAAAAGAGGCGTATTCTCAGCTTATTACGATCTCGATTATACCTATTACCGTGATACTCGAATTGATTTAGCTTTAGCTGATAATTCTTCTCAACTCAACCGTTTACGTATTGAAGAAGATGCGAACCATACTTTAACGAATAGTTTTACTGTTCAATATGGTGTATTGGACAACTTAACATTATCTGCAACCGTTCCTTTCGTTGCGAAGTCTGAAATTGTTCGAGATACAACTGCAGCTGGTTTGGGTGATATTTCTTTAGGGGCACGCTGGGAACCTTTCCCATTAAAGCAAGGCCGTTTGCCATTGGTATTATTTGGTAACCTATCAACAAAAACTGGCGATAGTCCTTATGAAATTGGTTTAGATGAGCTTTCAACTGGTAAGGGTTATTACTCTGTTGGGGTGGGAGCAAGTACCCGTAAATATATCGATCCAGTTGTGTTATTTGCATCGGCATCTGCCAATTATGGTTTTAAAGAAACAGGTTTAAATCAGGCACGAGGTTCGAGGACGTTAACTTCTTTTGACCCAGGCATTAGTGGCGGTTTTTCATTCGGTTTTGCTTATTCATTTAACTATGACGTGTCTTTAACCATGTCATATCAACAAAGTTTCAACATGGATGCAGAATTCCAGTTCGAGAACGGTGAGGCATATAAGTCGCCAGACCAAAGTAGTGCAATGTTGTCTTTTGCTTTAGGTGTACGTGTTTCACCTGAAACAATCGTTAATGGTACGGTAGGGATTGGTTTAACCGAAGATGCTCCAGATGTTTCGCTTGGTTTGTCTTTCCCACTAGATTTCATAGGCTTTGGCAAAAAAACCAAATAAGGAGATATGCAGGTGAAATATCCTAAATTATGTCCTTTAACGGCGGCAATTGTTATCTCCGGTTTTTCTAGCTTTGCCAATGCTCAATTAGGACAAAACCTAGCTGTTGATATTCGTTCACTTTCGATGGGGAATGCAGTAACTGCAGATCCCCCGGGTATTAGTGCAGTTCACTTTAACCCAGCAGCTTTAGCAAAAATTGATGGGTTACAGACAGATGTTCAAGGAATTCTAGCGAACTTTGATATTCAACGTGAGTTCTCGGCACCTCCAGGTTATAACGTTTTTGGCTACTCAGATGACCCTCTTGTTTGTAATGATGGTCCAGAAGTTACAGCCAATATTTGTACTGATTTTAAAGGGCCTGTACGTGGTGATGTTGAATATGCCAGCTTATATGTACCGATTCTAAAAAAAATGGTTGATCTGGGAGCTGGCTATCCATTAGCTGCTCCAACTGCAGGAATTGCTTATAAACCTCCAGGTTCAAAGTTGACCTATGCTACGGCAATTTATGCACCCTTAATTGCAGGCTTCGGCGCTGAAAATGGTAACGCTGGAAACTTCATGGGACAGCAGGTGGCTGTTGAGCGGATTACTTATTTGTCTCCATCTTTTGGTTATCAAGTAAATGATCATTTATCGATCGGTGCTTCGGTTGGTATGTCTTATAACGCTCTTGCTATGAAAACTGATTTGCGTTTTCCCAATGATATGATTGGGGTATTGCGTATGGTTGATGATGTAGTATGTGGGCCGTTTAAAGACAATAACGATATGATCACTAATCTATTGTTATTTGGTTTATGTAATACTCAAGAAGGGATGGACCCTTTTAAGAAAATGGGTTCACTGCAAGTTTCTATGGAGCAGTCTTTAAGCCCAAGCTATAACTTGGGGTTAATGTGGGAACCAACGGACGATTTTGGCTTCGGTATGGTTTACCAAAGTGCGGCTAAAATGCGTATGAAAGGGAAATACCTGATTAATAATGCTAAGGCTCCTCAAGAATTAATTAAAGGCTTAAACTCCTCAGCTACAGGTCAGGTTCTGGCCGCTATTCTCGGTTTACCGGGAAATGTACCAAACTCTGAGTCTGGTTTGGCCGCGATGGACTTAGAATATCCTGCACACTTTCAGGCAGGGATTAAATATAAAATATTCCCTGATTTGCAAGTTAATTTTGACGTGGGTTGGACAGACTATTCGGCATGGGATAAGTTCAAGTTTGAATTTGATCGACAAATTACCTTACTCAAAGTTGCCAAACTTTTATCAAATGATGTGACAGATGCTTCATTAGGATTACCTTTAAAGTTTACTTCACCATGGAGTTGGGGTATTGGTTTAGAGTATTCGGCAACAGATCGCTTGAAGTTACGTGCGGGTTATGAACCTCGTGCTAGTGCTATTCCCAATGATAAACGCAACACTATGATTCCAATTAATAATGCACAATTATTTGGTTTGGGTATTGGATATCGTTTTGATGCAGATACAGATTTGGATCTTTCAGTTGGTTTCTTACGTAGCCGCGATAATATTCCAGCAGGGACTAGTACCTTATCTAATAAAACAGGAGTTGATAATATCCTGTTAAACCCTTATGCCGGTTTGGATGTTAAAACCAATACCAAAGTTACAGTACTCGGGTTAAATTATAGAACAAAATGGTAAAATTAAATTGCAAACGGATGTCTCGACCTAGATTTGCTATTGCGATTTTTTTTGTTGCAATAGCAAGTGTTTCTGTATCTTATGCAGACGGTTTTTATACGATTATTGGTCCTGATGGTCGCCCAATGATTGTTCCGAGTAAAAGGGTGGAACAAACTGTTGCACCGTCTAAAGTATTAACACATCCAGAGATAAAGGCGACTCGTCCAGAACAACAAGTATTGCCAGAAACATCTTTAAAATCAAAAGATTTGCCTAAATTAGTTAAAAAGTCTTCCAATACTGCACCAACTGCACCAACTGCACCAACTGCACCAACTGCACCAACTGCACCAACTGCACCAACTGCACCAACTGCACCAACTGCACCAACTGCACCAACTATCTCGATAAATAAACAATCTACAGTTTCAAAACAAGCAAAACTCAGTAAAGAAAAAACAGAAGTTATTGATCAAAAGCCCACTCTAGAAACTAGTAAAGAAAAAACAGTAATCAAGGATTCTGCTTCCCAACAAAAGATTGAAGAAAAAGTAGAATCGAATTCAGTTCAAACCTTGCCTAAGAATGTCGTTACTTCATCAACACCGGTTGCACCAAAAAAGGATGAGACGAAGTACACTACCATTGATGGTGTTGAATACGTCAATAACGAATATTTAGAGAATCAAGAGTTTAATCTAGAAGGAAAAAAACGTTTTTATATTATGCCTGACGGTTTAGGCCGTACTGAATCTATTGAGCGTAAAAAAGGCGTCGGTCAATCTATCCTTGATAATGTATTACATCGATCTCATGAAGACCAAGTCTCTTCTGTGGTATTAGCTCCTACGTATGTGAGACTATCGCACAAAGAGTTGGCAAGCACTTTTGAAAACGATTTGTGTTTTATTAATGGCTATAAAAAATCAATTAAAAAACTGTCCCAAAATAAAGAGGTGGGGTTATGGCCGAGAAAACCTCTTAAAGAAAAGTTTGAATACGAAGTCGTAAAAGTAGATTCTTCTATTAAGAATATACAAGTGGCTTCTTATGCAACAACAAATGACAAGCCTGTATATTATTGGCCCCTTGCAGTTTTCTTAGATGAAAAAGGTTGTGTCTTGGAAGGTGCTAGCGGTTTTAAAAGTAAGTCTTATCCTGCGACGATTTTACAACATGCCTCAATTTTAGGTGTTTTACAGGTACCAGAACGTACACATTATATTATGTTAACGCCTTTATCTTCGGCTGTAGATATGCCGGATCAAGAGCTATCTAATCAGGGACAAATTAAAATTTCGGTATTACGTTAAAAATAAATAGGAATGATGATGAGTAAAAATTTTTTATTACCTTTTGCATTATCCACATTGGCAATTGTATTAAATGGTTGCGGTGGTGGTGGCTCAACAATTAATGAAGATCCTACTCAAGGTGGAGGTGAAATTCCAACCACTAATTTGGATTGTAAAGCTGCTAATATTTCAGATGAGTCTTGTTTAAACTTTGAATTAAATTATCCAGTTGCTGGATTGAATTTTGATTGTAGCTTATCACCGAATCAGCATTATATTACTAAATTGGTTGGTAACTCGGTGGGTGGTGCTTGTAGTATCAGTAGTAGTAAATCTGATGAAACAATTACGCTTTATCTACAAGGTAGTAATACCCGCAAGATTGCGTTAGGTACGATAAAGCTCGATACATTAGGAAAATACGGAACAACACATTTAACAGTTTTGGACATGGCAACAGCATTAACTGGCCAGCCTCCAGCTTCAATGAGTAGTTCTGATCCAACGATTAAAGTAGCAATTGCTTTAGTTAAGTTATTCCAAAGTATTGGCGTTGAACGTCGCGATAATGTGGTAGGAGATTTACAACCAACCCAATTTACTCAAGATAAGAAAAACCTGTTGACGAGTTTGACACAAGATATAACCGCAACAGAATGGAAAAATGGACAATATGCAACTCTTCTCAAACCTTGGTTAGATGTAAGCAAAGTGTCTGATGCACAAGCTTATGCACTTGTAGTTCAAGTAACGAACTTAGCAAATGCTGCATTATTCCAGGCAACTGAAGCAACTTATGCAGGATTTGCAGATCCTGTAAGTTCTCCACTACCGCTTGGGTTTTATGGTTGTAATCAGGCATTAACAGATTGCTTTAATAAATCTACCACTAATTTACGTCATATGATGGCTAATATGTTCATGCTGACTGACCGTGAAGGTTATGCAATGGGATATGGTCTGCAATGGCGCGGTGATGCTACTTTCTATAAAGATGATAAAGGAAACGTGACTGGTGTTGCTCCACCAGTTTTGTTGTGGACCAAAGCAAAACCAATGCAAATGCTGGTTGCTACCCAACAAAATGGCTGGCTCAACCCAATTTCAAAAGATATTCAATCGACTCAGCCATTACGTTTGAGCGTTGATAGCAATGCGAATAATGATTTGCAAATCTATCAAGGTAAGTTTATGAACGATTATGCTGTTGCGGGTAGTGAAGGTTTTTATAAGCAATTAACACGTTCAACAACAGGGAATATTCAGCATTATGGTTTATGGCGACAAACAGTAGGCACAGAAAACTATAAGGGTTCACTTGATATTATTAAAGCTAATCCAATTAGTTATCTTGGAAAAGAAATCTTTAAGACAGCAGCTAATGTGAGTTCTGGTCAACGTTATGTCTTCCCATTATATGCAACCTTAACATTCAGATTTGATACGACAGGGATAGCTCCTATCGATTTAGGTATTGTTGTTAATGAAAAGGGTGATATTCGTACGGATATTAAACCAAATGCAACTGCAACAGATATGTCTGGTCAATGTGCAACAGTAGCAGACAATAGCTTAATTGATAGTAATGGAGTACAACAATATAGACTTGGTACTACTGGAGGAACGCAGTCATCTGAAAATGATAGCTCTATTCCTGTTCGGATGATTTTATCACACCCTCAGTTAGGTAACCTTAATGGGATTTTGATGGGACTTAACTCTGTAATCAAACCAGATTCTGACCCAGAAGATAAGATAGATGACTCAATTTCAGTGGGTGGCGCTAAGATTAACCTCTATAATCTATTAGCAGGTCAAAACAGCAGTAGTAGTATTAATTTAAGTGATTATGACAACAAGACTGCGCGTTGGGTTAATCTGTATGCTTTCTATCAAGCTGTCTATAATAATATTAAGGATATTAGTCCCGCACCAACAGATGAAGAAAAAGCATTAGCACAACGTATTACTGGAACCGTGTCAATTAAACTTGCCGATCAGTCTATTCCAGCTTGTAAAGCAATTAAAACTAAGTCTTAAAAATAAAAGGTAAATAAAAAAGACCGCTAAAGCGGTCTTTTTTTATTATCTAATTATTTAACCCGTATGATCTAAACGAGTCCCCAAAGTTTCAAGATGGGTTGGGAACACTTGTTTTTTACGATCTTCAAAATAATGTCTTAAAGTGTGTTCAACACTAGGGAATGCAAGTTCACCCCATGGAATTTCATGCTCTTCAAATAGACGACTTTCAATGCTTTCTTCACCTGCACCAAAGATGCCATCTTTCAGCTGTGCTTTGAAAAGTACATAAATTTGACCAATACGCGGAATATTGTACATACAGTACAGTTGTTCTATTTCTATCTCAGCTTCTGCTTCTTCACGAGTTTCGCGTGCTGCACCTTGTTCCATGGTTTCGAACAATTCCATATACCCGGCAGGCAAAGTCCATAAACCATAACGAGGTTCAATCGCACGACGACAGAGTAATACTTTGTCTTCCCATAACGCTAAGGCACCGCAGATTACTTTGGGGTTTTCATAGTGAATATTTCCACAATGAGTACAAACACGGCGTACTTTATGATCACCTAAAGGAATTTTTTGTTCGGTTTTATGCCCACACGCTACACAGAAACTCATAATTATCATCGAGTATAGAGATGCCTCAGCATAACTGAATTTTTAGACTTACGCATCAACTCTATTCCCTAAGTTTGATTTTCAGATATGATGCAAAGAGAGACAGAATAATAGGTGAAAGGTATGGAAGAGCACTTGCTAACACAAAAGTTACAGCAAAGATTGCGCTTTTCCACCCGCATACAAGAAGCACAAGCAGCAGTACTTATTGCAATTACGAATGAGAATAATCCAAAGGTACTGCTTACACGCCGTTCAATACATATGAACAACCATGCGGGGGAAGTTTCTTTTCCGGGTGGAAAGCGTGATCCTAGTGATACCAGTAATATTGTTGTAGCGTTAAGAGAAGCTCAGGAAGAGACAGCTTTAAATCCGTTTGATGTACAGTTGTTAGGTGATTTGCCGATGCAGCGTGCAAGAAGCGGTTTGTCTGTAAAACCAATCGTTGGGCTTATTCCTCCAGAGGTGACTTTAATACCTCAGCCCACCGAAATTGATCGAATTTTCTTTGTCCCGTTACAGCAACTTATCGAGACGCGTCCGACACCCTATGAAGTACGGTATGCCCATCAGTCTTTATATTTTCCGAGCCTACAGATTGATAATGAAATTATCTGGGGTTTAACTGCTCGTATGTTGGTTGCGCTGTTTAAATATGGATTAGGCTATCAAAAAGATTGGCCATTTTTACTTAACTCACCAACCTTTGGAATGCCAAAGTTTTCTCATAAAAAATAAAGATCAGGATTGATAAATTATGATGTATAGCTATCAAGGCCAGCACCCAAAAGCCTTACATGAGCCATGGGATGGTTGGGTTGCTCCAACTGCAACGCTTATTGGGCAGGTAGAACTAGGCCGTCAGGTCAGTATTTGGTTTGGTGCGGTAGTGCGTGCTGATAACTGTGTAGTTCGAATTGGTAATTTTTCTAATATTCAAGAAAATTCTGTATTACATACCGATGCTGGACTTGAGTTAAATATTGGTGAATATGTCACGGTCGGTCATAAAGTCATGCTGCATGGTTGTACGATTGGTGATAATAGTTTGATTGGTATGAACGCCGTAATTTTAAATCGGGCTGTGATTGGTAAAAATTGTATTATCGGTGCTAATGCTTTAATTCCTGAAGGGAAGGTGATTCCAGATAATTCAGTGGTGATGGGCTCACCTGGCAAAATTGTCAAAACTTTAGATGAAGATGGCGCTGCAAAAATACGATTGAGTGCATTGCATTATGCAGAGCACTTTAAGAACTATGCAGATTTAAAAGAATTCCACTTTTAAAATTTGAGTAAGATATGTTCTATGCCAAGCACAAGCTTGGCATTTTTATTTAGAGAGAGAGAACAACTCGCCTATCAGAGCCGAGTGGGGTATCATAACCCTCGTTTTTAATCTGATTTAATACTAAGGTTGTGCATGAAATTGCTGGCGTTGGAAACTGCAAATGAGCAGTGTTCTATTTCATTAGTCGATGAAACCCAAGAACTGTTTTTTCAACTCGATACGCGGGCGAAAGCACAAACCCAAACCATTTTGCCCATGATTGAGCAGGGGCTACAACAAACAGGTCTTGAAGTTGCTGGTTTAGATGCAATTGCCTTTAGCCGTGGGCCAGGTTCTTTTAGTGGTGTCCGAATTAATGCAGCTGTGACTCAGGCATTGGCATGGTCACAAGATTTACCCGTTATTCCAGTTTCTACTTTACAAGCTTTAGCTCAAGCGGCATATCGACTTGAAGGTTTGGAACAAGTGACTGCGGTTCTTGATGCGCGTATGAATGAAGTTTATATCGCAAGTTTTGTTCTAAATGAACAAGGTATCATGCAGTGTATTGATGAAGAAAAATTAATGGGCTATGAGCCAGCAGCTGTTTACGCAAAGCATTGCTTAATTGGTTCGGGCGCAAAACTACTTCAAGCTGATGCAGAGCATCAAACAATCACCGCAACTGCACAAGATATTGCTTCGATTGCACGTGTTTATGCAGCGCAAAAGCAATGGGTTGATGCCGAACATGCTTTGCCAGTTTATTTACGTGATGATGCATGGAAAAAAATAGCGGATCAGGGTAAAGCAAAATAAAGGCTAATCATGCACATATATTTTGAAGTAAATTTTCAAGAACAAGCACAGCACTACCAAGCTGTGCTTTGTTCTAGAGGTGTGACTGTCGATTTGCAGTTAGTTGAAAAACTGAATGCACGTTTTTTACGTTTAAATCCTGAGTTGGCACTGTGTGTAGATGAAAATGGATTATGGCTATCTGCAAATGGCATGAAAATGCAGCCTGACTGGAAAGCTGAAATTCCCCGTTTAAAGCGCGCAAGTCTTAAATCAGAAATGATTGCCCGTGCTTGTCAGTTAGGTGAAAAACCCATACTTGTTGATGCTACAGCAGGCTTAGGTCACGATAGTTTACTCATGGCTTACCTTGGTGCACAAATACAATTGGTTGAACGCCATCCAATTTTGTTTACCTTACTTGAAGATGCAAAAGCACAAGCTGAACAAGATAACTTTTTAAGCCAGTTTATGGATCGGATTCAACTGATCTTTGCTGATTCTGCAACTTATTTACAACAGTTACAGCAGGAAGCCCAAACGGTTGATGTGGTGTATTTAGATCCGATGTTTCCGCAGCGTGACCAGAATCACCAAGCCATCAAAAAACAAGCTCAAGTCAAAAAACAGATGCAGCTTTTACATCTTCTTTTACCCGAAGATGGTCAAATGGATTTAGGGGATAATTTGCTGGTTTTGGCGCAGAAAGTTGCTAAACGTGTGGTTGTTAAACGGCCACGTCATGCTATTTTTTTGGCAAATCAAGAGCCAGCTCATCAATGGCAAGGAGATGCTTGTCGTTTTGATGCGTATTTTCAGTAGGCTTATGTAAGGTTAGGTTTTATTGCTTGAATAATGCACAAATATATGTGATATAGTTCAAAAGCATGATTGCTAAAATTCTTAGCAGGCATACACTTAAGATGCCTGTCAAAAACGAAATTTTTGAAAACCTTCTATGATTGATCTTAAACCCTCCATTAACTTTTGGCATGATTTTAAAAGCAACCAAATTGCCGGAATGTGGCTGTTTTTGGGGTCAAGACGTTCTTTACAGATAGTGCATCCATCTATCCTTCAGCTCATCGTTTGGGGGATTTTAGGAGGGTGTACCAACTCTCTTTATAGTTGGCTTGTGGCGGGTCAAATCGGTGATTTCAATTCACAAGGTTTAATTGGTTATGCACTTTGGCCATTCATTGCCTTAATTGTTGGTATTTTCTTATCACAGCGAACCAATCAACCTCGCTTAATGCTAGTACCTGCTTTATTGTGGTTGGTTCTAGATACCAATATCTTATTAATTCAATGTTTAATTCAATATTTAGGTTCTAACGGTTATCTCAACTTTATTCCCGATGCTATTTATAACGGAATATTGCCGAGCTTATTTGTAGCTTTGTTTGTATGGCAAAGTTTAGCAGTAATTTGGGTTTTCTCACGTGAGCTCAAGTGGCCTTGGTGGGAACGTGCACTGGTTATGGTTGCGACTATTGCAACGATGGTGGTGTGGCAACTTTCTGTAAAAGACCAACCGATTTGGAAGGTAGAAGATTCTGCTCCAACGTTTGCTGAAGATGCTTTTTATGCGCAAAGTAAACTATTAAATGATTCTTTAGAGCAAGTCCAATATGGTGAACTTGCTAAGAGTCATTGGTATTTTTTAGGTGTTGCTGGCGATAGTTATCAAGACGTTTTTAAATCGGAAGTGGTCCGTATTAAAGAACAGTTTGATACACGCTTTGGAACAATTGGGCGCTCAATGATGCTGGTCAATAATCCAGACACCCGCACAGAAATTCCGATTGCATCTAAAACAAGTATCGAGTTAGCCCTACGCCGTATGGGCCAGCAAATGAACCGTGATAGTGATGTTTTATTTCTATATATGACTTCACACGGTGAACAAAATCATTTTGAAATTGAAAATGCACCACTAGATTTAGGACAAGTCGATCCGAAATGGTTGCGAGAAACACTTGATAAATCTGGTATTCGCTGGCGTGTGATCGTTATCTCAGCCTGCTATTCAGGAAGTTTTATTCCTGCTTTACAGTCTCCAGATACTTTAATTATTACTGCTTCAGCTGCTGATAAAACTTCTTTTGGGTGTAATAACGAAGCTGACTATACCTATTTTGGTCGAGCTTTCTTTGATTTGGCGATGCGAGAGCAATCGTCGATGAAAGATTCGTTTAACACAGCTAAGCAAACAGTTACCAAGTGGGAAGTGGCTCAAGGTGTTGAACCTTCAGAGCCTCAGTGGATGATCGGTAAAAATATGGAACTTATGCTACCTCAGTTGGAAAAGTATCTATTTCCTCAACAAAATACGGGTAGTGTAGATATTGCTCAAACAAAAACAGAGGCTAAAAACGATGCAAATCCTGCAAAAAAACCGCTGCTTTGAGGGCGAGCAGCGTATATACCAATTTGAATCTTCTTATTTAAAAGGATCAGCTAAGTTTGGTGTTTATTTGCCACCGGCAGCTTTAGAAGGTAAAGCTTGCTCAACTTTATTTTACTTAGCTGGTTTAACGTGTACTGAAGAAACCTTTGCCATAAAAGCGCATGCACAGCATATGGCAGCACAACTAAGCCTCATACTGATTACACCTGATACTTCTCCTCGTGGAGAACAAGTCACAGCAGGGGATCATTGGGACATTGGGCAAGGTGCGGGCTTTTATATTAATGCCACACAAGCACCATGGTCTGAGCATTATCAAATGGAAAGTTATTTAATAGATGAGTTATATCCACTCATTTTAAAAAGCTTTCCTGTAAACGCTCAACAAGTTGGTATTTTTGGACACTCAATGGGTGGACACGGTGCATTAACTTTAGCGTTTAAATATCCTGAAAAGTTTAAGTCGGTATCTGCTTTTGCTCCGATCTGTGCACCAGCAGAGTGTGCATGGGGAGATAAAGCCTTTAGCCATTATTTGGGTGCAGATCGCGAAAGCTGGTTGGCTCATGATGCCACAGCATTGGTCTCAAAAAATGGTGCAGTATTTGATGAAATTTTGGTAGATCAGGGTTTAGATGACCAATTTTATGAACAACTTCACCCTGAAAAATTTAAGCAAGCATGTTTAAAAGCGGGACAACCTTTAACTTTAAGACAACATGCCGGTTATGAACATGGCTATTACTTTATTCAAACCTTTATGGATGAGCACTTACAGTTTCATGCAATCCAGTTAGAAAAGGTCGGCGGCTAATTAGTGCTGCCACTCCACCTGAAATTCTTGTTGAGCCATACGGTTTAGATGATCAAGGACAACTTTTTCTAAGTGGTCGTGGTCATCTAATTGGCTATCAATAGCAACATTTAACTGCTCTGTTTCTGGTGCGAGTGTAATCGTTGCTGTAGGCATTAAGATTTTAAAGTCTTGTTCAGTTTCTTGTACTTCGAACTTGTGTTTCCAATGATTAACCAGACGTTTTGCAATGCGTTTTCCATCGTTTGTTAATAGATAAGTTGAGCTTTTCATTATTAATCCTCACATTGGTTTAATGTACCTTAACAAATTCGTTTAGACGTTAGCATTCTATTGTTGCAACGTTACGTTTCAAGTTTGAAATGTTGTCATTTAAACAAGGAAGCGCGGGCCAAGTAGTTTCTTTTTTGTTATAATTTTCAGCCTCTCCTTAAATTTTTAGCCAGGTCATTCACCTATGTCCAAGCCTTACTTGATTGCTCCTTCTATTTTATCTGCCGATTTTGCTCGTTTAGGCGAAGATGTAGACAAAGTGTTAGCCGCAGGTGCCGATGTAGTACATTTTGATGTGATGGATAATCACTACGTTCCAAATTTAACGTTTGGTGCAGGTGTATGTAAGGCTTTAAAAAATTATGGGATTACAGCGCCAGTTGATGTACATCTAATGGTATCTCCAGTTGACCGAATTATTGGAGACTTTTTGGAAGCTGGTGCAGATATTATTACATTCCACCCAGAAGCATCTCACCACATTGATCGTTCACTACAGCTGATTAAGTCTGGTGGTGCTAAAGCAGGCTTAGTTTTCAACCCAGCAACGCCATTGCACTATCTTGATTATGTACTTGATAAAGTTGACCAAATTTTATTAATGAGTGTAAACCCAGGTTTTGGTGGACAAAAGTTCATTCCAATGACTTTAGAAAAATTACGTGAAGCTCGTAAAATCATTGATGCGAGTGGTCGTGATATTCGTTTAGAAGTTGATGGTGGCGTTGGTCCTGCAAATATCCGTGAAATTGCAGAAGCTGGGGCAGATATGTTTGTTGCTGGTTCAGCAATTTTTGGTCAACCAGATTATAAAGTTGTGATTGATCAAATGCGTGCAGAACTTGCAAAAGTAGGTAGCGTAGACGCTTAAAAAAGATATTGATCTGAGAATAAGCTTGTGGATAACTTTGTTTATAACTGTATGGATAACTGTGTTGATAACCGTATGGATAAGATGTTGGTAAAATAAACAAAATTAGATCAACCGTTTATTCTCTAGACAAAAATGATGAAAAAAGAACGTTTTGGCGTTCTTTTTTTATGCTCGCTGTATATTTTATTATCTGGTTTTTTATTAAGCTTTACTAAAAAATAACCTGTGTAAAAAACGAGATGGCTCTGTGTAAAAATTTTTGTGAATAGTTCAGTATAAAACTGTAAAAGTGTCATGAAAAATAAAGCTAAATTTGTTTTAATAAGATTTTAGTCAGAGATTTAGATAATTAATGTCGATAAAAATTTTAGCGGTAGATATGGATGGGACTTTTCTTAATTCTAAGAAGCAGTACAACAAAACACGTTTTTTAAATCAGTACGAACAATTAAAACGAAATAATATTCATTTTGTGGTCGCAAGTGGAAACCAACTCGCAAAGCTTATTACCTATTTCCCAGAAATTAGTCATGAAATTACTTTTATTGCAGAAAATGGTGCGCACGTTGTAGATGCAGGACAAGAGTTAGCATTTGCTCATTTAAGCCAAGAACAATTTACTGAAATTTTAAAAGCGATTGACTCTACATATATTTCTAAAATGGTCATTTGTGGGAAACAAAGTGCTTATGTACATCGCAGTATGAACGCAGAGGACTATGCCAAAGTCGCTCAATATTTTGAAAAGCTGGCAGTTGTAGATGACTTTTATGCACTAGATGACTTGGTATGTAAAATTACCTTTACTGCCGATGAGAATGAAAGCTTTGCAATTTTTGAACATTTCCAGAAGCAAAGTTTTGTGAAAGATAAGGTCTTAGTACCTGTTTCAAGTGGTTTTAATTTTATTGATTTAATCCTTCCAGACCAACATAAAGCCCATGGTTTAAAGCTATTACTACAAAAATGGCAGGTTGAACCTGATCAGGTAGTCGCGATTGGTGATAACAATAATGATATTCAGATGATTAAAGCTGTGGGGTATGGGTTTGCAGTTGAAAATGCAGTAGAAGCTTTAAAAGCTGTAGCTCCTTATGCAACTGTAAGTAACGAGCAAGAGGGGGCATTACATGTGATTGATTTAGTGCTTCAGCAACAAACACCATTTTCTTAATCACTTAAAAACAAACAGTTAAAAATGAAAATTGTATCTGTTTTAAAACTTGGTTATGCTAATGGAGTTAAGATTAACCGTCGGTTCTAGGCAATAAGCTCTAATGACTCTACAACACTTACGCAAGTATGCTTGGTTTGTGTTCCTAATGACTTTGGTCATTGGGTGGAGTGGTGTGTCTATTGCTCAGACGCCGATGCAGCATGATCTTCATACAATGCCGTGTCATAGTGAAAAAACTTCGCATAACAATATGCATGTTCAAACAGATGATCAGACTATATGTCATCAAAATATGACACAGTCTCTTAACTCGCATGGTGAGCATTGTCAGGACTGTAACCCAGTTCATTGTCAGATTGTGAATCTGGCATTACAGCAAGCATTACCGGATCTTGAATCACAATTCATTCCTATTTCCTCTCAATTTAGCAGTATTTATCAGGCTCAGCATTTAGCCGGATACTGGCAAGAGATTTTACGCCCACCTAAAGCTTAATCCTTTCTTACTTATTTTTTTAATTAAAAAGGATTACAGCAATGTCTCATAAAACAATTAGCAGCCTCGTCGCTGTATTTGGTCTATTGGTTTCCCCATGGACTCTTGCCGCAATTAAGGAATATCACCTAAATATTAATGAACAACAGGTGAATATTACGGGTCAATCGCTAAAGCGAATTACCGTAAATGGAAAATTTACAGCCCCACTTCTTGAGTTTGAGGAAGGGGATGAGGCTGTGATTCATGTTCATAATCAATTAAAGAATCAAGACACGTCTTTACACTGGCATGGGTTGTTACTGCCAGGGTTAATGGATGGCGTACCGGGTTTTAATGGTTTTAAAGGAATCGCGCCAAATGGAGATTTTGTTTATCGCTTTAAGGTGAAGCAAAACGGCACCTATTGGTATCACGCCCATAGTAAAGGCCAAGAGCAAGATGGTTTATATGGCCCGCTCGTGATTTACCCGAAAGGAAAAATACCTGTAGCTGCACATGAAAAAACTGATCGTGATTATGTGGTGATGCTTTCAGATTTTCATAACTCTTCTAGCGATAGCATTATGAAGAATTTGAAGAAATCTGCGGAGTATTATCAAAACCGCCGTGAAACCGTATCTGATGTTTTAAAGCAAGTTAAAGCACAAGGCTTAAAAGCAACTTGGCAAGATCGTTCGATGTGGAATCAGATGCGAATGTTAAAAACCGATATGTCTGATGTGACGGGCTATACCTTCTTAGTCAATGGTAAGACACCACAGCAAAACTGGACAGGTAACTTTAAAGCTGGCGAGAAGGTTCGATTACGATTTATTAATGCATCGGCAATGTCATTCTTTGACGTTAGAATCCCAAATTTGAAAATGACTGTTGTAAGTACAGATGGGCAGCCAGTTAAGCCTGTAGCAATTGATGAGTTTCGTATTGGTACAGCCGAAACTTACGATGTCATTGTAGAACCTAAACAGCCAAATTATCAGATTGAAGCAGAGTCTATTGATCGTAATGGTTTTGCTATCGGTACTTTGCACAATGAAAATACTCAGGCGGTTGGTCCAGTTCAAATGCCAGAGCCACGTCCACGTTCTTTGCTGACCATGGATGATATGGGCATGAGTCATGGTGATGGGGCGAGTGATAAACATGCTGGCCATCAAATGAACATGCAACACGACATGTCGGCTATGCCTGAAATGAAAAAAGAAGAGAGCCAGACTAATCATGATCATGCAATGATGAGCAGGGATCATGACATGAAAAATATGTCATCTGAAGAACATGATCATTCTATGATGCAAATGAAGCACGACATGTCAGCGATGCCTGAGATGACGCATGATATGCCGGCAATGTCATCTACCGAGCATGCCCACGCTATGATGAATATGAATCATGAGATGCCGACTCAATCTGAGAATAAGCCTAAAAAGGATGAGCCAGTTTATGGCTGGGCAAATGCTTCAACGCCAGCGGGTATGAAAGCACTGCAATATAGCGATTTGCAGTCTTTAAGTCCTCAACCAGATACACGTGCGCCAGAGCGAGAGTTAGTCATTCATTTAGGCGGCAACATGGAGCGTTATATCTGGACTATTAATGGCAAGAAGTTTAGCGAAGCTGCGCCATTGCAAGTTAAATATGGTGAGCGTATCCGCTTGAAGTTTGTGAATGACAGCATGATGGCGCATCCAATGCATTTACATGGCATGTTCATGCAATTGGAAAATGGTCAGCAAGCTGAAAACTTACCAAATAAACATACCGTTATTGTTCCGCCAGGAAAGACCGTTACTGCGTTATTGACAGCCGATGCTTTGGGAGAATGGGCGATTCATTGCCATCTGCTCTATCACATGAGTGCAGGCATGATGAATAAATTGATTGTGGCTCAAGTGAATAATGAGGCAGTAGATGCATCTCAAGCACCTGTTCAATCTGAAAATGAAAAAGGAGCTAGTCATGCGCATCACTAAGTTATTTTCTCAAATGATATGTTGCGGTGTTTTCTCTGGCATCTCTATATTTAGTTTTGCTCAAGACCCCTTAACGCATGATCATTTACGTGAACATGGTGGTCAGGTTTATCAAGCAACAAAAATTGATACTGGCTGGACTCAAAATGAAGAAGGAGAAGGCAGTTTTTCTTCTGAATTGGAAAGCTGGGTGGGAACGGATGAAAATAAATTATTCATCAAAGCTCATGTTGAAAAAGCCGAGTCGGAAGATGCTAATTACGGCAGTTCAGTACTTTACAGTCGAAATGTAGCCGATTATTGGGATGTACAGGCTGGAGTAAACTATGAGCGTTCGCAGAGGGAAGATGAAAAGCAAGATCGCTGGGCTGGTGTAGTCGGTTTACATGGCATGGCACCTTACTTTTTTGAAACAGATGCTTATCTTTATGCAGGTGAAGATCAGCTATGGAAGTTAAGTTTAGAAACGGAAAGGGACTTACTCTTTACCCAAAAGTTAATTGGTAAACCTTACTTAAAAGCAGATGTTATTTTGCAAGATGAATCTCGCTATGCAAGTAAAACAGGTTTATCAAATTTACAAGTTGGTTTTCAAACCCGTTATGAAATCAACAAAAAAGTGATGCCGTTTGTTGATGTCGGTTACGGTTATGAAAAAGGTTTAAAACAAACTGCTTGGCAAACTGGAACCGACTCTGAACATGGTTGGTATTATGGAGCAGGGTTAACACTTAAGTTCTAATTGCCGAACAAAAATTAAGCTTAATGACGTGCCATTGGTTTATACTAATGGCATTGTTTTTTGTGTCAGTTATGGTGCACAGATGGCTTTAGAAAAACAACAGAATCAAATACATTTAAGTAAAACTAGTTCTAGCTGCGGGTGCTCAAGCGTACCGTCTCAGGAGTATTCTACTCCTAGTGAACCTGTGACTAAAAAGAGTCAATGGGTAAGTTATTATCATATTCCTCGCATGGATTGTGCAGCAGAAGAGCAAATGGTGAGGATGGCTTTGGCCTCTTACGCTGACGATATCCAAGAGCTTCATTTTGACTTGCCAGCACGACATTTGGCGATTTATCACAGTGTTCAAGCTGAAATGATTACTCAAAGTCTACAGCGTTTAGGGCTAGGGGCCGAACTACAACAAACACAGCCACATTATGAACCCGTTGAAAAACCAAAAAAGGTTCGAGCCAGTTCTTCAAGTAATGCAGCACAAAAGCAAGTTTTACAATGGTTGTTACTGATTAATGGGGTCATGTTTGTCATTGAGTTGATGGCAGGCATTATTGCTTCATCGACAGGTTTAATTGCTGACTCACTTGATATGTTTGCCGATGCTGCAATTTATGGCATTGCTTTATTTGTGGTAGGTAAAAATCTAAATGCACAATTAAAGGCTGCGCATCTTTCTGGATGGTTTCAGTTCGCTTTAGCCATGATTGTGTTAATCGATGTATTGCGCCGTTTTATGTATGGCAGTGAACCTGTTTCAATTCTCATGATTTTAATTGGCGGATTAGCGTTTGCTGCCAATATTAGTTGCCTTTATTTAATGAGAGACCATAAGGAGAGTGGCGCACATATGAAGGCGAGTTATATCTTTTCTGCAAATGATGTCATCGTAAACTTGGGTGTTATTGTCGCGGGAGTATTGGTTGCCATGACAGGCTCTCGTTATCCTGATTTGATTATTGGATTAATTATTGTTTTGTTTGTTTTAAATGGCGCACGAAAAATTCTACAGTTAAAAAGTGAATAAGATTCTTTAAGACAGGTAAGCTTTAGATAGGGTTTGCCTTCATTTTTTATTTTAAAGTAAACTGAGTTCTTACATAAGGAGGAACGACCTCCCCCATAATGGGTAATCATGTCGGGACGACCTGACACTATAAAAATTAGTGAATGTTATGGCTTGGGCTATTTTAATTTTAGCAGGTGTATTTGAAATCATTTGGGCATATTCTATGAAAATGTCCGAAGGTTTTACCCGTTTAACCCCTAGTATTATTACCGTAGTTTTTATGATTTTGAGTGTAGTTCTACTTTCAATTTCAATGAAAACGTTACCCCTTGGCACTGCCTATACGGTTTGGACAGGAATTGGCGCAATTGGATCATTTTTAGTCGGTATTTTCTTTCTTCATGAGCCTATTGGTGCTATGCGAATGATTGCCGCTGTCTTGATTGTGTCAGGTTTGGTTTTAATGAAAATTTCGTCGCCGTCTTAAGAGAATAAACTATGTTGCTGTCTTATAAGTATATCAATTCGCCTGTTGGGCAATTAAAGCTAGTTGCGAATGAAAATGCTTTGGTGGCAGTACTCTGGGACAATGAAAATCCAAAACGTGTTCGGCTGGCCGAGCTGGTCGAACAACTTGAACATCCCGTTTTATTAAAGACCGAACAACAATTAGAAGAATATTTTGAAGGTAAGCGCCGTGAGTTTACATTGCCACTAGATTTTGAAGGAACCGCATTTCAAAAGCTGGTTTGGTCTGCTTTACTGACCATCCCTTATGGCGAAACAAGAAGTTATAAAGATATTGCTGTTCAAATTGGAAATGAAAAAGCAGTGAGAGCAGTGGGCGCGGCAAATGGCAAAAACCCGATTTCAATTATTGCACCTTGTCACAGAGTCATTGGTGCGGGTGGTGCTTTAGTGGGTTTTGCTGGCGGGCTTGATAAGAAAGATATTTTATTAAAACTAGAGCAACAATGAGCCGTTTTTGCGCTCGATTTTTTTAGACTTTTCTACTAAGCTGTCAATTACGATATTTCATAAGGCTGGTGCTTCATTGCATCGCTTTTTTTGAAATATTGATCTTATTCAACAAACTTTGGATGTTCTAAAAATGGCTGTCGGTGACGTAACAATGCCACAAATGCATGTGGTAAAAGGTGTAAAAATTGGCTCAACAGAAGCATATGTACGTTACCAAAACCGACGAGATTTAGTCATTTTTGAGTTTGCAGAAGGTTCAAATGTTGCTGGTGTATTTACTCAAAATGCATTTTGTGCAGCACCTGTTCATGTTTCTAAAGCCCATCTTGGCGAAGGTAATCCTCGTTATTTAGTGATTAATACAGGTAATGCCAATGCAGGAACTGGACCTACGGGTTTGAAAAATGCTCAGGATACTTGTGCAAAATTGGCTGAGATTGCTGGAGTAAACAGTTTTGAAGTCCTTCCGTTTTCTACGGGGGTGATTGGTGAGCAACTTCCGATGGAACGTTTACTTGCTGGTCTTCAACCTGCATTAAATAGCGTACAAGAAGCAGCTTGGAATGATGCTGCATCTGGCATTATGACCACAGACACAGTACCTAAAGGTGCATCTGAACAATTTGAACTTGATGGCATTACTTATACCATGACAGGTATTAGTAAAGGCGCCGGAATGATTCGCCCGAACATGGCAACCATGTTGAGCTTTGTGGCAACCGATGCGCCTATTCGCCGTGATTTAGTACAAAAGCTATTAAAGACCACGGTTGAGCATTCATTTAACCGTATTACGATTGATGGCGATACCTCAACAAATGACTCTTGTATTTTTGTAGCAACAGGTCAGGCGGGTGGCGCTGAAATTACATCGGATAGTGATGTACGCTACGTTAAAGTGTTAGAAGTACTTGCTCGTGTAATGAATCGTTTAGCACAGTTAATTGTCCGTGATGGTGAAGGTGCGACGAAGTTTATTACTGTGGCTGTAGAAGGCGGCGCAAATACTCAAGAATGTTGTGACATTGCTTATAGCATTGCGCATTCACCACTGGTCAAAACTGCACTTTTTGCGTCAGACCCGAACTGGGGACGTATTTTAGCTGCAATTGGCTATGCAGGAGTTAAAGACTTAGACGTGTCTAAAATTCAAGTGTGGTTAGACGACGTACAAATCTGTAAAGACGGCGGTGCAGCTGAGGACTATACCGAAGAAGCGGGCGCGCGCGTTATGGCTCAAACCGAAATTACCATTCGTGTTGATTTAGGACGTGGTCAGGCCAAAGACACGGTATATACCTGTGACTTATCTTACGACTATGTCAAAATTAATGCTGATTACCGTTCTTAAATATCAGTTATAA
>Ga0209795_10000460_pt1 | contig 31875 bp, 24 predicted proteins | sample AgamicOrMarz_FD_187166 | JGI IMG/M metagenome (GOLD analysis project Ga0209795, IMG submission 187166) | Agave microbial communities from Guanajuato, Mexico - Or.Ma.rz (SPAdes) (version 2) | ecosystem: Host-associated > Plants > Phyllosphere > Phylloplane/Leaf | place: Guanajuato, Mexico...
GGTCACACCCGTTCCCATACCGAACACGGCAGTTAAGCTCTTTTGCGTCGATGGTAGTTGGGGGTTTCCCCCTGTGAGAGTAGAACGTCGCCTGGTAACTAAAAAAGCATCAGCTAACAAGCTGATGCTTTTTTATGTTAAAATTTGTAATTGTATCTTATGATGACTTTACAAAAGTGAGGAAATATCAATACACTGAACTATAACATGCTTAAGGAACATCAAAAAATTCGAATAATATATTAACAATTTACTTTCTTTTTTGCTAAAAATTTATAAAGTAAACAATAATGTTAATGCTGGGCAAACACCCTTAATTATAAATCTACATAGTTTAGATTGAATGGAGGGAAAAAGATGAGAGGAAAAATACTCAATTATTATGCAGGAGGTAATACTGCAAAAGGGTTTTATAATCTCTATGACTCAGCTTTAGAGGATTTAGATAAACTATTCATTCTAAAAGGGGGTCCAGGTACTGGGAAATCAACTTTAATGAAAACAATTGGAGAATTGATTGTAAATAAGGGAGTCGATATTGAATATTTACATTGTTCTTCAGATACCAATTCAGTTGATGGCTTAATAATCCCGAAATTTCAAATAGGTATAGTGGACGGAACAGCACCACATGTAATTGAACCAAAAGCTCCAGGGGTTATTGAGGAATATGTGAATTTAGGTGTTGCTGGGGATACTAAGAAATTAGCCGTACAAAAGGAAATAATATTATCACTAAATGATGAAATTTCTAAGAAGTTTCAAACAGCATATGATACATTTGCTGCTTCATTAAGGGCTCATGATGAGATTGAAGAAATTTATATATCCAATATGGACTTTTTAGAAGCTAATAAACTAACCGACGAATTGATAGCGCTATTTTATGGTAATGACAGTCATACTGAAAAAGACGCCAAAGTAAAACATAGATTCTTAGGTGCAGCAACTCCAAGTGGTGCCGTTGATTATATTCAAAATTTAACAGAAGAAATCGAAAAGCGATATTTTATTAAAGGTAGAGCTGGTTCTGGTAAATCAACAATGTTAAAGAAAATAGCAACTGCAGGAGAAGAAAGAGGATTTGATGTAGAGATTTATCATTGTGGATTTGATCCAAACAGCCTTGATATGGTAATTATTCCTGAAAAAGGAATTGCGATCTTTGACAGTACAGCACCACATGAGTATTTTCCTGATCGTGAAACCGATGAGATTATTGATATGTACGAAAGATGTATTACGCCAGGAACAGATGAGAAATATGCAACTGAAATCGAAAGAACAACAAATTCATATAAAGATAAAATGAAAGAGGCAATATCTTATTTGGCAGAGGCTAAAGTTCTTAGAGACGAGTTAGAAGCTATTTATATTGGAGCTATGGATTTTTCAAAAGTAGATAAAATTCAGAGCGATTTAATAGAGGAAATTGAAAGGATAATAAAAAATTAGCATTATCTAATTTGAAAAAGGTGTAACCACGTTGGTACACCTTTTTTTATTTCTAAAGATGAGAATGATTAGGACTTTTTAATCATTTTTTCTACGACATTCGAATAGAAGTGTAAAATAAATTGAATTTTCTCTATATTTTCATAAAAATCCTTCTAAAACAATTGATCAAACTAAAAAAATCCGACGCATTTGTTTATTTTTCGTGTTTTTATTTAGAATTTTTGCCATCTAAAGTAGCAATAATAAATTTTTTTGTAATTATTTGTTGAAAAAATGCACTTCGATTCAGTTCAATTTCCCCCAATTTACTTCCACATATGATGAATGTAAAGTTAGATTGTATTTACATAAGTAATGGTAAGGGTTGGTTCTAGTTAAATTAGTATATCTATTTTTCTAAACTACTAACCTCTTAAACATAGTATTTAAGCAAATACATAATCGAAATATTACAATCATAAAAAGGGAGAGGTATTAATGAAACTCAGCAAAATTGTACCAATTAAAGTAATGAGCACAGTGGCAATCTCATCTTTGATTTTCTCATCTTATACGGCACTTGCGGAGAATAATGATTCAACATCTCAAGCGGTCGAGGATCAAGTACCGCAATTATTAGATCAAAGTCCTAAAACTAAAGACGACTTATATAAAGAAGATATTAAAAAGGATGAATCTGAGAAAACTTATAAACCTACCGATAAAGTTCGATTTATTGTAGAAATTGAACAACCATCAACTTCCGAAACTTCTACAGCAAACAAAAAATCCCTATTTAAAGAAAAACAAGACAAAGTAATCGAAGAAATCACAAAAAATAATAAGGCTAGATCAAATTCACCTAAATTAAAACAACGCTTTTTTGAGGGGTTCAATGGATTTAGTGTGGAGACGGAATATCAAAATTTAAAAGAGATTAAATCGATTCCTGGTGTGATGCACGTAAGTGTGGCAAGAACCTTCCATGAAACAATGGCAGCAAGTAAAGAGTTAGTACAAGCTCAAAAGGTCTGGAATCAATATGGTTATCAAGGGGAAGGGTTACTTGTAGCAGTTGTTGATACTGGAATCGACTATACTCATAAAGATATGACGTTGACTGAGAAGGGTAAACAAAAAGAAAAGTATACTCAAAGTGGAATACAAAGTAAATTAGATGCTACATCTGTAAACGATGTTTGGTATACAGATAAAGTACCTACAGGATATGATTGGGCTGATCATGATACTGATGTAATTCCTCATGGAGATGGAAGCCCACATGGTACACACGTTTCAGGTACAATTGGTGCGAATGGTGATGAAGCAAATGGTGGGGTTCAAGGAATCGCTCCTGGGACTCAATTATTAGCTGAAAAAGTATTCTCTGATGTAGGTGGAGGAGCTTATGAGGATGACATCATCGCTGGTATTGAGCATGCAGTGACGATGGGTGCTGATGTTATCAATATGAGCTTAGGGGTTGATGCAGGATTTGTAGGTGAAGATTATGACCCGGTTCAAGCAGCAATACATCATGCAACTGAACAAGGTACACTTGTTGTAGTTGCTGCTGGGAACTCAGCTTACAGTACAAAAACTAGTCTATTATTGGATTCTGCTACACAGCCATACGCTGAAAATCCTGATATCGGTACTGTAGGTGCACCTGGGGTAAGTCCGTTTGCATTATCAGTAGCTTCATATGAAAATACAAAAATGCACTTAAATACTTTAGGTGACGCAAATGGATTTAAACTTCCTTTCCAGGATCAAACTCAATATGCTCCTTCAAGAAACTTTAAACTTTCGAAAAATTTAACACCTGGTCAAGAGTATGAAATGGTATATGTTGGTGAAGGTTCAAAAACAACGGATTTCACTAATAAAAACGTAGAAGGAAAAATCGTCGTAGCAAAAATGAATAATCAATATACATCATATTCGTTTGTTCAATTTAACGCGGCAAAGTATAAGGCAAAAGCTGTTATTGTCATCCCGCCTAGTAATATAGTGGATTATCCGACTTTAAGATTTAGTGAAACATCAATTCCAGCTGCGACAACTGGTAAAGCTGTGGGGCAAGATTTAATAAATAAACTAACAAGTGGCCAAATTGTAAAAATGAAATTAGCAGGAGATACTTGGATTGATAATGTTAACAAAAACAAAATGTCTAGTTTTTCATCTTACGGTGCACCATCAACTTTAGATTTTAAACCAGAAATTTCTGCGCCTGGTGGAAATATCTATTCAACAGTACCTGGAAATGATTATGAAGTAATGAGCGGTACATCAATGGCAACTCCTCACGTTGCAGGTGGTTCTGCGTTAGTATTACAGTCACTTTATGAAAAAGGATTACAACATTCAGAGAATACAGCTTTAAAAGCAAAAATTGCTTTAATGAACACATCAAAAGTTGTAATGGATCCAAAAACAAACGGAGAAGTTCCATATTCTCCACGTATTCAAGGCTCTGGTCTAATGCAAATCCAAAATGCAATCAACACACCAGTCGTTGTTACAAGTAGAGACACACCATTAGAGCAAGCTGGTGCGGTAGCTTTAAAAGAAATTGGGCAAAACACAAGCTTTAAACTAAATGTTGAAGCATTTGATGCTCCAAAAGGAAAAAATAATAGTGCTGATATCGAATACAATGTATACGTAGATTTGTTAAAAGATAAAACAGAAACGAAACAATTTGATTTAGACAGTGATGGTACACTTGATTCTAAGGATTATTTAACTTTAACTAGTGAACGCATTGACGGTGCAGCGATCACAGTAAATGATAATAAGGTAACTTATAAAGATGGCGCATTGCTTAAAATAAAGCCAGGTCAGTCAAAAATGCTGACAATTAATGTGAATTTACCTGATTCATTAAAGAAAAATAGCTTTGTTGAAGGGTTTGTTCGTTTAGTACCAGTAACAAAAGATCAAGATAAAGCTGTACCAATTTCTGTGCCTTATATGGGTTTCTATGGTAATTGGGATGAGCCTAGAAATATCGATCCACCAGCGTGGGAAAAAGATGCATTTCTAGGTTATACAGCACTTTGGGATGGATATTCAGAGCGTTATCCTAAAGGATATAACTCTACAACTGGTACATTTGATCTTAACAAAATTGCCATTTCACCAAACTACCATTTACATGGAATTTATTCTTCATTTACAGCTTTGCGTAATTTAGCAAAAACTGAAATGTATATTGAAAATGAATCAGGAAAGATCGTTAAGTATTTAGGTGATTTTAGTGAATTTAATGGAACTCCATATAAGTTCAGAAAAAATGTTATGTCATTTGGTGATACAAGTTATAGTGAACTCTATACTTGGGACATGACAGATGAGACTGGTCAATTTGTTCCTGACGGTAATTATAAATATGTTATTAGAACAACATTAGATTATCCAGGTGCAAAACCTCAAGAAGTGAAAATGCCAGTAAAAGTTGATTCAGCCCTTCCGAAAGTGACAGATATTAAGGTAACACCGAAAGATGGAAAATATGAAATTTCATGGAAAGGTACTGATGAAGATTCTGGGTATGCAGCTTCAGTTGTTTGGGTTAATGGAAACTACTATTCACCAGGAGCAGCACAATCAATGGTAGTAAATGTTGAACCAAAGAGTATTGTTATTGGTGGAGCTGACAACGCATTTAATCATTCATACACAACTTGGGGCGATCAAAGTTCAAAATATATGAGTGAATGGATGGTTCTTTCAAACCGTAGCGTATATCCGACTAACAATATTAGCAAAAACAGTGTAGCTTCAGTCGACTTCTTTGCTCAAAACAGAGTAGATTGGAAGTTCAATGTAAAAGATGCAAGTGGAAATATAGTAGACACTTTCGAATACAAAAATGAAAAAGAAGTGCATACAAAATGGATTCCAAAAGCGGATCTGCCAAACGGTACATATTATATATCTGCTGATGTCACAACAAAAGATGGATTCAAAGTAACATCAACTCCGACTAAAGTAACGGTTCTTCAATAAAAGTCAATAATTGAAAAAGCTATCTTTCCCAATTATTATAGGGATAGATAGCTTTTTTGTTCTTCATTGATTATTCGATAATAGAAATCCGAATAAGAAATAAAAAAATTACAGTTGCTATCGGTAATTTAATGAAAATAGACTTCATAGAATGTAAAAAACTGCGTAAAACACGAACATTAAAATATTTTTTAAGAAAAACATTCATATTTTATTGAAAAAAGAGTTATAAATTGATACTATAGAGATAGGAAATTTAGCAAACCTCATATAAGTTTGGGAATATGGCCCAAAAGTTTCTACCTAGTAACCTTAAATTACTGGACTATGAGGGGAAGTTAATCACACGTGTACGTAAATTAGTATACGCCTAAGTAGATTATCTTTCTCGCCATAGAGGGATATTTCTATTTAGGCGTATTTTTGTTGGAAATTTATTGTAAAAATAAAAAAATAGCGAATAAACTTGGGGGAAAAGCAAATGAAACCGGTAGTTGGTGTCATTATGGGGAGTACAAGTGATTGGGAAACAATGAAACATGCTTGTGATGTGTTAGAAGAGCTAAATATAAGCTATGAGAAACGAGTTGTTTCGGCACATCGTACACCAGATTTAATGTTTGAGTATGCAGAATCAGCTAGAGAACGTGGTATTAAAGTCATCATTGCAGGTGCAGGCGGGGCTGCTCACTTACCAGGAATGGTAGCAGCAAAAACGACACTTCCAGTAATTGGTGTACCAGTACAATCAAAAGCATTAAATGGATTAGATTCATTATTATCAATTGTGCAAATGCCAGGTGGAGTACCTGTTGCAACTGTTGCAATTGGTAAAGCAGGTGCGACGAATGCAGGCTTACTTGCAGCTCAAGTATTAAGTATCCAAGATCAAGAAGTTTATTTAGCATTAGAAACTCGTCGTAAAAACACTACTAAACAAGTTCTAGAAAGCAGTGAATCACTATGAATAGCAAAGTAATTCTACCAGGACAAACAATAGGGATCATCGGAGGAGGTCAACTTGGAAGAATGATGGCACTTTCAGCGAAAGAAATGGGCTATAAAATAGCTGTTTTAGATCCTACTCCAAACTCACCTTGTGGGCAAGTATCTGATATAGAGATTACGGCTGAGTATTCAAATTTAGAAGCAATTAAACAGCTTGCGAAAGTAAGTGATGTTATAACATATGAATTTGAAAATATTGATGTAAACGCTCTTGAGTATTTAGATGAGCATTCCTATTTACCTCAAGGCAGTGAGTTATTAAAGCTAACAAGAAATAGATTAACTGAAAAAACAGCTATTCAAAATTTAGGCATTAAGGTTGCTCCATTTCGACTAGTAGAAAATGAAGAGCAATTTTCTGAAGCAGTTACGAAAATAGGTTTACCAGCTGTTTTAAAAACGACAACAGGTGGTTATGACGGTAAAGGGCAAGTTGTTTTAAGATCTGAAGAAGACTTTGTTGAAGCGTTAGAACTTGTTAAAAAACAGCAATGTATTCTTGAGGGCTGGGTTCCTTTTGAAAAAGAATTGTCAATAATTGTCGCAAGAAATAGTAATGGAGAGGTAAATACGTTTCCAATTGCAGAGAATGTTCATATAAATCAAATTTTGCATACTTCATCTGTACCGGCAAATACTTCAAAATCGGTAATAGAAACAGCAGAGAACTATGCAAAAAAAGTAGCTAGCTCATTTCATCTTGTAGGTGTTTTAGCAATTGAGTTATTTGTAACAGAAGATGAGCAGGTTTATATTAATGAATTAGCTCCGCGTCCACATAATACAGGACACTATACGATGGAGGCAGTTGAAACTTCACAATTCAAGCAGCATATTCGAGCGGTTTGTAATTTACCATTAGGGAATACGGAATTACTTAAACCGGTTGTAATGGTGAATATATTAGGTGAACATGTTGAAGAAGTATTGAATGTAATGCAAAATGATAGTACATTAAATGTCCATCTTTATGGAAAAGAAGAAAGCAAAAAAGGCCGTAAAATGGGACATATTAATATAATGGCAACATCAACAGAACTAGCGATGCAAAAAGTACAAGAGTTAGGGATTTGGGAACAAAACCCGGTGGAGGTAAAAATATGATTGAACGTTATTCACGCCCAGAAATGGCAGCAATTTGGACAGAAGAAAACAAATTTAAAGCTTGGTTAGAAGTTGAAATCTTAGCATGTGAAGCATGGGCTGAATTAGGAGATATTCCTAAAGAAGACGTAAAAGTGTTACGTGAAAAAGCTTCTTTCGATATAAACCGAATTTATGAAATTGAAAAAGAAACACGTCATGACGTAGTTGCATTTACTCGTGCAGTTTCTGAAACATTAGGCGACGAACGTAAATGGGTACATTATGGTTTAACATCAACTGACGTAGTAGACACGGCACTTTCTTACTTACTACGCCAAGCAAACGATATCTTATTAAAAGATTTAGAGAATTTTATTGGAATTCTTGAAACAAAAGCTAAAGAACATAAGTACACAGTTATGATGGGACGTACTCACGGTGTACATGCAGAACCAACTACTTTCGGCTTAAAACTTGCATTATGGACTGAAGAAATGAAGCGTAACTTAGAGCGATTTAAGAGTGCGATTGAAACAGTTCGAGTAGGTAAAATCTCAGGTGCTGTTGGAACTTACGCAAATATTCCTCCATTTGTTGAAGAATATGTTTGTGAAAAACTAGGAATTCAAGCTGCTCCAATTTCAACTCAAACTTTACAACGTGATCGTCATGCTCACTACATGGCAACATTATCTTTAATTGCAACTTCAATTGAGAAATTTGCAACTGAAGTACGTGGATTACAAAAAAGTGAAACACGCGAAGTTGAAGAATTCTTTGCAAAAGGTCAAAAAGGCTCTTCTGCAATGCCACATAAACGTAATCCAATTGGATCTGAAAACATGACAGGTTTAGCTCGTGTAATTAGAGGTCATATGGTTACAGCTTATGAAAATGTATCACTTTGGCATGAAAGAGATATCTCACATTCATCTGCAGAAAGAATCATCTTACCGGATGCAACAATACTTTTAAATTACATGTTAAATCGATTTGGAAATATTGTTAAAAACCTTACAGTATTCCCTGAGAATATGAAACGTAATATGGACCGTACTTACGGATTAATTTATTCTCAACGTGTACTTCTTGCTTTAATTGAAAAAGGAATGTCTCGTGAAGAGGCTTATGATACTGTTCAACCAAAAGCAATGGAAGCTTGGGAAACTCAAGTACAGTTTAAAGAGCTTGTAGAAGCAGAAGAAAAAATTACTTCTTTATTATCTCAAGAAGAAATTAATGATTGCTTTGACTACAGCTACCACTTAAGTCAAGTCGATACAATTTTTGAACGCTTAGGATTAAATTAATAAAAATTGTTTGGCTAAGATTAGAGATAAAAATTCTTAGCTAAACAATTCAAATAACAGATAAAGCAGAAATTCTATTGGGTGTTTAAATGAGAATATGGGAGGCATTGTTAGCATGGCAGAGCAAGTAATGTTGTATGAGGGAAAAGCAAAAAGAATTTTCTCAACTGAGAATCCTGAAATTGTAAGAGTTGAGTACAAAGATTCAGCAACTGCATTTAACGGTGAAAAGAAAGCAGAAATTGCTGGTAAAGGTCGCTTGAATAATGCAATAACTAGTTTACTATTTTCAAGGTTAATGGAATCAGGTATTGCATCTCATTTCGTAGAAAAAACATCAGAACTTGAACAACTTGTAAAACGAGTAACAATTGTACCAATTGAAGTAGTTGTTAGAAATATCGTTGCTGGTAGCTTATCGAAACGCATGGGATTAGATGAGGGTGTTAAGTTAGAAAAACCAATCATTGAGTTTTATTACAAACGTGATGATTTAGGTGATCCAATTATTAATGAGGATCATATCGCTGCACTTAAACTAGCAACAACTGAAGATCTTGAAACAATTAAAGAGATTGCTCTCCGTGTTAATGATGTACTAGTAGAACAGTTTAATGCATGTAATGTTCGATTAGTTGATTTTAAATTAGAATTTGGCAAATTAAATGATGGAACAATTTTGTTAGCAGATGAGATTTCACCAGATACTTGCCGATTATGGGATAAAGATACAAACGCGAAATTTGATAAAGATGTATTCCGTAGAGATTTAGGTAACTTAACAGATGGATACGAAGAAATTTTAAAACGCTTAGGGGGATTATCATGTTCAAAGTAAGAGTATTCGTTACATTAAGAGAAAGTGTTTTAGATCCACAAGGAAATGCAGTTAAAAACGCACTTCATAGCATGAATTTTAGCGAAGTTCAAGATGTTCGTATCGGTAAATATATGGAATTATTAATTGATAAAAATGTTGCAGATTTAGATACTACAGTAAAAGAAATGTGTGAAAAGTTATTAGCAAACATCGTAATTGAAGATTACCGTTATGAGGTAGAGGAGGTAGTCGCACAGTGAAGTTTGCAGTAATTGTGTTCCCGGGCTCAAATTGTGATGTTGATATGTATCATGCAATCAAAGATGAGTTAGGCGAAGAAGTAGAATACGTATGGCATGATTCAACGAATTTAGATGAATTTGATGGTATCTTATTACCAGGTGGCTTCTCATATGGAGATTACTTACGCTCTGGCGCAATTGCAGGCTTTGCAAACGTGATGGATGCCGTGAAGAAAGCTGCTGCTGAAGGTAAACCAGTATTTGGCGTGTGTAATGGATTCCAAATCCTAACTGAAGCAGGTCTACTACCAGGTACTCTTAGACGTAATGAGAAATTAAAATTTATGTGTAAACAAGTAGAGCTAGTTGTTGAAAACAATGAATCAATGTTTACAACTGGTTATGAAAAAGGACAAGTAATTACTGTACCAATCGCACATGGTGAAGGAAATTACTATTGCGATCAAGAAACATACGAATCACTTAAAAGTAATAATCAGATAGTTTTCCGTTATCAAAATAATCCGAACGGTAGTTTAGATGATATCGCAGGAATTGTTAATGAAAAAGGAAATGTATTAGGTATGATGCCACACCCTGAGCGTGCAGTTGATGCATTATTAGGTAGTGCAGACGGACTTCAACTATTTCGTTCGATTGTAAGAAACTGGAGGGAAAACCATGTCGTTACTTCTTGAGCCAAATCCAATTCAAATTGAAAATGATAGAATTTATGCCACTATGGGCTTAACTGACGAAGAGTTTCAATTAATCAAATCAATTATTGGTCGCAATCCGAACTATACAGAGCTTGGATTATTCTCAGTAATGTGGTCTGAACATTGTAGTTATAAAAACTCAAAACCTTTATTACGTAAATTCCCAATAAGCGGTGAGCATGTTTTACAAGGACCAGGTGAAGGAGCAGGTATTGTTGATATTGGCGATGAACAAGCTGTAGTATTTAAAATCGAAAGCCATAATCACCCTTCTGCAATTGAACCATACCAAGGCGCTGCAACTGGTGTAGGTGGAATTATTCGTGATGTATTTTCAATGGGAGCACGTCCTGTTGCCCTTCTAAATTCTTTACGATTTGGTGAATTAGAAACTCCAAGAGTTAAGTATTTATTTGAAGAAGTAGTTGCAGGTATTGCTGGATATGGAAACTGTATTGGTATTCCAACAGTTGGTGGAGAAGTAAACTTCGATCCATGTTACGAAGGCAATCCTTTAGTAAATGCAATGTGTGTTGGATTAATCAATCATAAAGATATTAAAAAAGGTCAAGCGCATGGTGCTGGAAATACAGTTATGTACGTTGGTGCTTCAACTGGACGTGATGGAATTCATGGTGCAACTTTTGCTTCTGAAGAGTTATCTGATGCATCTGATGAGAAACGCCCAGCGGTACAAGTAGGCGATCCATTTATGGAGAAGTTACTACTTGAAGCATGTTTAGAAGTTGTTCAAAATGACGCTCTTGTTGGTATTCAAGATATGGGTGCAGCTGGATTAACATCATCATCTGCTGAAATGGCTTCAAAAGCTGGAATGGGAATTGAGATGAATCTTGATTTAGTTCCTCAACGTGAAGCTGGTATGACAGCTTACGAAATGATGCTATCTGAATCTCAAGAACGTATGTTACTAGTTGTAGAAAAAGGTAGAGAGCAAGAAATCGTAGACTTATTTGAAAAGTATGATCTACATGCTGTATCAGTAGGACGTGTTACAGATGATAAGATGCTTCGCTTACTTCATAAAGGTGAGGTTGTAGCTGAATTACCTGTAGATGCTCTTGCTGAAGAAGCTCCAGTATATCATAAGCCATCAACTGAACCTGCATATTATGGTGAGTTCCAAGCGATGGAAAACTATATTCCTGAAATTAGTGATTCAAAAGAAACGTTAAAACAATTACTTTCTCAACCTACAATCGCAAGTAAAGAGTGGGTTTACGGTCAGTATGATTACATGGTTCGTACAAATACAGTAGTTGCTCCAGGTTCAGATGCTGCAGTAATCAGAATTCGTGATACAAAAAAAGCTCTAGCAATGACAACTGACTGTAATGCACGCTACTTATATTTAGATCCAGAAGTTGGTGGGAAAATTGCAGTAGCAGAAGCAGCTCGTAATGTAGTTTGTTCAGGTGCTCGTCCACTTGCAATTACAGATTGCTTAAACTTCGGAAATCCTGAAAAACCTGAGATTTTCTGGCAGTTAGAAAAAGCAACAGATGGTATGAGTGAAGCTTGTAATGTATTAAGTACTCCAGTAATCGGTGGTAACGTATCATTATATAACGAAACAAATGGTGAAGCAGTTTACCCAACTCCTGTAGTTGGTATGGTAGGTCTAATTGAAGATGTCGAGCACATCACGACTCAAAACTTTAAAACTGCTGGCGATTTAATTTATATAATCGGTGGAGCAGAAGCTGAATTCGGTGGAAGTGAGCTTCAAAAATTATTAAATGGCAAAATCTTTGGTAAAGCACCAAGTATTGATTTAGCTGTTGAATCTAGTCGCCAAGAGCAAATTCTTGCTGCTATTCAAGCAGGTGTAGTTGCTTCAGCACACGATATTTCTGAGGGTGGTTTAGCTGTAGCGATTGCAGAAAGCACATTTGGTCCGTCAGAAGTTGGTGCAACTATTACGATTGAAGGAAATGAGGTTGTTTCATTATTTAGCGAAACTCAATCACGTTTCTTACTTTCAGTTAAACCTGAACATAAAGAACAATTCGAAGCATTAGTAGATGCAAAGTTAATCGGTACAGTTACAGAAGAAACATCAGTAACAGTTCGTAATGAAAACAATGAAACAGTTCTTCATGCTTCAGTTGACGAACTGAAACAAGCTTGGAAAGAGGCGATCCCATGCTTGCTGAAATAAAAGGACTAAACGAAGAGTGTGGAATATTTGGAATTTGGGGGCATACTGATGCTGCCCAAATCTCCTACTATGGTCTTCATAGCTTACAACATAGAGGCCAAGAAGGAGCTGGAATTGTTGTAACGAATGGGGATGAACTTGAAGGTGCAAAAGGACTTGGCTTAATAACAGAGGTTTTCAGTAAAGGTCAATTAAATGATTTACACGGAAAAGCTGCTATTGGTCATGTTCGTTATGCAACTGCAGGTGGAGGCGGCTATGAAAATGTTCAGCCTCTATTATTCCAATCGCATACTGGAAGCATTGCTCTTGCTCATAATGGTAATTTAGTAAATGCTTCAAGATTACGTAAAGACTTAGAGATGCAAGGTAGTATTTTTCAAACTACTTCTGATACTGAAGTACTTGCTCATTTAATTAAACGTAATGGTTCTGCTCCATTAAAAGATAGCATTAAAGCATCTTTAAATATGATCAAAGGAGCTTTCGCTTACTTAGTTCTAACAAAAGATGCAATGTATGTCGCACTAGATCCAAATGGCTTTAGACCTTTGGCGTTAGCTAAACTAGGTGACGCTTATGTTGTAGCTTCAGAGACGTGTGCATTTGATGTAGTCGGAGCTAAATATATTCGTGATATTAATCCGGGAGAATTACTTATTATTTCAGACAAGGGAGTGGAAACTGATCAATTTACTTCATCAGTTAATCACACGATTTGTAGTATGGAATATATTTATTTCTCTCGTCCTGACAGCAATATTGATAATATCAATGTTCATGCTGCACGTAAAAATATGGGGCGTGTATTAGCAAAAGAAGCTCCTGTTGAAGCAGACGTAGTAATCGGTGTTCCAGATTCAAGTATTTCAGCAGCAGTTGGTTACGCTGAAGAATCTGGTATTCCATATGAACTTGGATTGATTAAAAATCGCTACGTAGGTCGCACATTTATTCAACCTTCTCAAGAACTTAGAGAGCAAGGGGTTAAGATGAAACTTTCCCCAGTTCGTTCGATCGTTGAAGGGAAACGTGTAGTAATGGTAGATGATTCAATCGTTCGAGGAACTACAAGCCGCCGAATCGTACAAATGTTACGTGATGCAGGTGCAAGTGAAGTTCATGTTCGTATTGGCGCACCACCATTGAAAAATCCTTGCTATTACGGTATTGACACTTCTACAAGAGAAGAGTTAATTGCTGCAACTAATACTATAGAAGAAATTTGCGAAGAAATTGGTGCAGATTCATTAGAATTTATTAGTTTAGAAGGATTACTAAATGCTATTGGTAGAAATCATGAGGGACCAAATAGAGGTCAATGTACTGCTTGCTTTACAGGGAAGTATCCAACAGTAATCTATGATGAAAATGAATTAGTACATTCTCATAATTAATATTAAAAAAAAGAGGCGGTGAGCAAAGTCGCCGCCTCTTTTCAATTGAATCTATTCATAAGGAACTGAAAGGGGAAATCATCACATGGCGAATGCATATAAACAAGCTGGAGTAGATATCGAAGCTGGCTATGAAGCAGTGAACAGAATGAAGAAACACGTTCAAAAAACAATGCGTCAAGAAGTTCTTGGTGGATTAGGAGGATTTGGAGGAATGTTTGACCTTTCCAAATTCAACTATAAGGAACCGGTTCTTGTATCAGGGACAGATGGAGTAGGAACAAAATTAAAATTAGCTTTCCAAATGGACCGTCACGATACGATCGGCATTGATGCAGTCGCGATGTGTGTGAATGATATTGTGGTTCAAGGAGCGGAGCCTTTATTTTTCCTAGATTACTTAGCAGTTGGCAAGGCTGTACCTGAACGAATTGAGCAAATTGTAAAAGGTGTTTCTGATGGCTGCGTTCAAGCAGGTTGCTCATTAGTCGGTGGAGAAACTGCAGAGATGCCTGGTATGTATCCAGAAGATGAATATGATATTGCTGGTTTTGCAGTAGGGATTGTTGACAAGCCGAAGCTTGTAACAGGACAAAGCATTAAAGAAGGAGATATCTTATTAGGAATCTCATCAAACGGAATCCATAGTAATGGATATTCTCTAGTTCGTAAAGTTTTATTAGAAAAAGGTGGCTTAACGCTTGATCAACATATTGATAAATTAGGTCATACTTTAGGCGAAGAATTACTACGCCCAACTAAAATTTATGTAAAACCAATCTTAAATGTCCTTAAAAAGTTTGAAGTAAAAGGTATGGCACATATTACTGGTGGTGGGTTTATTGAAAATATCCCAAGAATGCTTCCAGAGGGAATCGGTGCAGAAATTGATTACGGTTCATGGCCAATCCAACCGATCTTTGATTTATTAGAAGAGATTGGTGAATTGAAGCGCGAAGAAATGTTTAATATTTTTAATATGGGTATTGGCATGGTTCTTGCGATTAGTGAAGAGAACTTACATGACACTATTAAACTATTAGAAGAAGACGGAGAAAAAGTATTTATTATCGGAAGAACAAAAGCAGGTGAAGGTGTAACCTTTGGCGGAGGTTCTCTGTAATGAAGAAGATTGCCGTATTTGCTTCAGGAAATGGCAGCAACTTTCAGGCCATTCTTGATGCAACTCTAAGCGGAGAAGTGAATGCTGAAGTGAAATTACTTGTTTGTGATCGTCCAAATGCATTTTGTATCGAACGAGCAAAGCAAGCAAATATTCCATCATTTATATTTTCAGCGAAAAACTATGAATCAAAAGAGCACTATGAAGGTGAAATTATTGCCCATCTTAAAGAGTTAAATGTCGAATTTATCGTTTTAGCTGGATATATGAGATTGATTGGTCCGACAATTTTAGACTCATTTCCTGGGAAAATAGTAAATATTCATCCTTCATTTCTACCATTATTTCCTGGAAAAGACGCAATTGGTCAAGCTCTCCTAGCAGGTGTCGAATCGACTGGTGTAACGGTTCATTATGTCGATGAAGGAATGGATACTGGTCCAATTATTGCGCAAGAAGAAATTCTGATTGAAAAGGGAGATTCTAAAGAGTCTCTTGAGCAGAAGGTTCATAGTGTCGAGCATGTTTTATATGTGCAAACACTAAAAAAATTATTTAGTTAACTAGATTTAGATATAGAGCATGAAATCGATTAGATAGGAGAATGTATCATGAAAAAACGAGCTTTAGTTAGCGTTTCAGATAAACAAGGGATTATTGAATTTGTAAGTGGATTAATTAAACATGATTTTGAAGTTATTTCAACAGGTGGAACTTATAATTTATTAAAAGATGCTGGATTAAATGTAATTGGTATTTCAGAAGTAACTAACTTTCCAGAAATTATGGATGGTCGTGTAAAAACATTACATCCTTCAATTCACGGAGGTTTACTAGGTGTTCGTTCAAATGAAGAACATATGCGTCAAATGAACGAGTTAGGAATACAGCCAATTGATTTAGTTTGTGTAAATTTATATCCGTTTAAAGAAACGATCATGAAGCCTGATGTTACATTTGAAGATGCAATTGAAAATATCGATATCGGTGGCCCTACAATGCTTCGTTCAGCAGCTAAAAATCATGAATTTGTATCTGTAGTAGTTGACCCAACAGATTATGAAGTAATTTTAGCTGAGTTAGCTGAAAATAATGCGGTTTCTATTACTACGAACCGTCGATTAGCTGCTAAAGTTTTCCGTCATACTGCAGCTTATGATTCATTAATTTCTAATTATTTAACAGAGCAAGTAGGAGAAGAAAATCCTGAAAGCTATACTGTTACTTACGAATTAAAACAATCTTTACGTTATGGTGAAAATCCTCACCAAAAAGCGACATTCTATCGTGCTCCAATGCCAACAGTTTCGTCTATTGCTTATGCAGAGCAATTACACGGTAAAGAGCTTTCTTATAACAATATTAATGACGCTAATGAAGCATTAAATATTGTACGCGAATTCTCAAATCCAGCTGTTGTCGCTGTAAAACACATGAATCCTTGTGGAGTAGGCGAAGGCACTACAATTGAAGAAGCTTATGATCGTGCTTATACTGCTGATCCAGTTTCAATTTTTGGAGGAATTATTGCGACAAACCATGAAGTTGATGCTGCAACAGCTAAGAAAATGCATGAATTATTCTTAGAAATTATTATCGCTCCTTCATTTAGTGGAGAGGCTTTAGAAATCTTAACTAGTAAAAAGAACTTACGTTTATTAACAGTAGACTTAGAAACTAAGCCTACGTTTGCACCTAAATTAACGACAGTTCATGGTGGCTTATTACGTCAAGATATGGATACATTTGGATTAGATGATGCAACAATTACAGTTCCTACAAAACGTCAACCGACTGAAGAAGAGTGGGAGAATTTAAAATTAGGTTGGAAAGTTGTAAAACATGTTAAATCAAATGCAATTGTTTTAGCGAAAGATCATATGACAATTGGTGTTGGTGCAGGTCAAATGAATCGCGTTGGAGCTGCAAAAATTGCGATTGAACAAGCTGGCGAAAAATCAAATGGCGCAGCGTTAGCTTCAGATGCATTTTTCCCTATGAATGATACAGTAGAAGCAGCGGCTAAAGCTGGTATTACAGCAATTATTCAACCGGGCGGATCAATCAAAGATGAAGATTCAATTAAAAAAGCTGATGAATATGGAATTGCAATGGTCTTTACAGGGGTTCGTCACTTTAAACATTAAGAAATAAGGAGATGACAAGATGAAAGTATTAGTCATTGGTCGCGGAGGCCGTGAGCATACAATTGCTTGGAAGGTAAATCAATCGGAGAATGTAACAGACGTATTTGTTGCTCCAGGAAACGATGGAATGATTGATGTTGCAACACTTGTCAATATTGATGAAAGTGACCATGAAGCACTTATTGCATTTGCCAAAAATGAAGAAATTGATTTAACAATCGTTGGCCCTGAAGTTCCTTTAATGAACGGAATTGTAAATGATTTTCGAGCTGCTAATTTAAAGATATTTGGTCCAACTAAAGAAGCAGCAATTATTGAAGGAAGTAAAAGCTTTACAAAGGATTTAATGAAAAAATACGCTATCCCAACTGCAGCTTATGAAACGTTTACTAATTTTGAAGAAGCAAAAGCATATGTTGAAAAAGTTGGTGCACCGATTGTTATTAAAGCTGATGGTTTAGCAGCTGGTAAAGGTGTAGTTGTAGCGATGACAATAGAAGAAGCAATCGTAAGCCTTCATGACATGCTACTTGATGAAAAGTACGGCGATGCAAGTGCATCTGTAGTAATTGAAGAATATTTGGAGGGCGAAGAATTCTCGCTAATGTCGTTTGTTAACGGGAATAAGGTTTATCCTATGGTAATCGCTCAAGACCATAAACGTGCTTATGATGGAGATAAAGGACCTAATACGGGTGGTATGGGTGCTTATTCGCCAGTACCACAAATCTCAGAGTCAGTTGTTGAACAATCTTTAAAAGAAATAGTAGTACCAGTCGCAGAAGCAATGATTTCTGAAGGAAGACATTTTACTGGAATACTTTATGCTGGATTAATGTTAACAAGCCAGGGACCTAAAGTAATCGAGTTTAATGCAAGATTTGGCGATCCAGAGACTGAAGTTGTATTACCTCGTTTAGAGAGTGAGTTAGCTGAAGTATTATTAGCAATACTAAATGAAGAAGAAATCAATTTAGAATGGTCAGAGGAAGCTGTTGTTGGAGTTGTGCTTGCTGCAAATGGATATCCAGAAGTTCCTGAAAAAGGCGTTGTAATATCTGGATTAAATAATGTAAGTAATGAAACAATGGTTTTCCACGCTGGTACAAAGCTTGAAAATAATGAATATGTTACAAATGGTGGACGAGTATTAATTATTGCACATAAAGGAAGCTCCATTAATGAAGCTTGCGAAAATGTATATAAACAAATTGATACGGTTCAATCAACTGGCTTATTCTATCGCCACGATATAGCGCATAAAGCAATTAAAGTAAATAATTAGTAAGAAAGGGTCGTCATTTATGATTAATGACGACCCTATTTCTTGTTAAAATAAGAACTAGTGTTCTATTTTTATCTATACAATCTACTCCATTTTTGATAAACTATTTTTATGAAGGTTGAATATAATCTTCGAATGTATCTCCCTCGTCGTGTTTATCTGCCATAATCTTACATTTCTTACCAAGAGCAGTCATTGGGCAAAAACGTAATACTCCCTCTGCAACTTTCATGGCACCGATTATGATCAAAATGATGACAGAATTACTACATCTTCTGCGTGTGAGCTTTGCTGTGCCGTAAGCTAAAATAGTTAAGCCAGCAGTTATACGTATAAGTGCATTTATAATGCTAATATTTGGTCTCAACAGTAACTCCCCTTATAATAAGTATCAGTGACTCAATCACTCTTTACCATTTTTCCCTTTAATTGTTTCAATATTATAGGAAACAATTAGTATTAATTACTTAAAATGGGGACGTAGGGTTACTTTTCCTTTTTTATAAGATACAATACATTTATATTTTTGATAAAATTACTTAATAAAAATAGATAAATTAATGTTAAAAAACAATTCCGGAGGACAAAATGTACGATTATTCACAATGGAATCACATATTTAAATTAGATCCAAACAAAGAAATCTCTGATGATGAATTAGAAAAAATTTGTGAGTCAGGAACGGATGCAATTTTAGTTGGTGGAACGGACGATGTAACGTTAGATGCTACGATATCTCTACTAATTAGAATAAGACGTTATGCAGTACCATGTATTTTAGAGGTATCAAATCTTGAAGCCGTAACTCCAGGTTATGATTTCTATTTTATCCCGACAGTTTTAAATAGTAATGATCCAAAGTGGATTATTGGTATGCATCAACAAGCAATGAAAGAATTCGCTCATTTAGTTCATGCTGAAGAATTGGTAATGGAAGGTTATTGTATATTAAATGAAGATTGTAAGGCAGCACAGCTGACAAGTGCAGTGACAGATCTTTCAATAGAAGATATTGTAGCTTATGCGGAAGTTTCTGAGCAATTATTAAAATTACCGATTTTTTATTTAGAATATAGCGGCATATATGGTTCACCCCAGGTGGTAGAAGAAGTTTCAAAAGTATTAAACAATACGAAATTATTCTATGGTGGGGGAATTGCTTCAGCTCAACAAGCAGTTGAGATGAAGCAATTTGCTGATACGATTATTGTTGGGAACATTATATATGATAACTTACAAGAAGCTTTACAAACTGTGAAAGCTGTAAAAAAAGGAGCGACTAAGTAATGAAAACAGCAGAAGAATTATTGCAAGGTTTAAATCCAATGCAAAAAGAAGCCGTTAAAACGGTTGATGGTCCTTTATTAATTATGGCTGGAGCAGGTTCAGGTAAGACTCGAGTACTAACACATCGAATTGCGTATTTATTAGGTGAAAAAGGCGTCGCTCCTTGGAATATACTTGCGATCACATTTACAAATAAAGCAGCTAGAGAGATGCAAGAGCGTATTTTTAATCTAGTTGGAAAAGATGCAGAAGATATTTGGATTTCAACATTTCACTCAATGTGTGTACGGATCCTTCGTAGAGATATTGATCGTATTGGCTTCAATAGAAGCTTTTCTATATTAGATACAACTGACCAATTAACAGTAATAAAAAATATCCTTAAAGAGAAAAACTTAGATTCAAAGAAATTTGATCCACGTAGTATTCTAGGAACTATTAGTAGTGCAAAAAATGAACTACAAACTGCTGCAGATTATTCAAGAGATGCTTTTACTCCATATGAAAAAGTTGTTGGAGAAATTTATGCATCTTATCAAGATCGACTACGTAAAAATCATTCTTTAGATTTCGATGATTTAATTATGATGACAATTCATTTGTTTGAACGCGTTCCAGAGGTACTACAATATTATCAACGAAAATTTCAATATATTCATGTGGATGAGTATCAAGATACAAACCATGCTCAATATAAAATTGTAAAATTACTTGCCGAGCAATTCAAAAATATTTGCGTTGTAGGTGATTCAGATCAATCAATTTATCGCTGGCGAGGAGCAGATATTTCTAATATTCTTTCATTCGAAAAAGATTACGAAAAAGCACAAGTTATTCTGTTAGAACAAAACTATCGTTCAACTCAAACGATTCTTGATGCAGCGAACGCAGTTATCACGAATAATTCAAATCGTAAAGCGAAAAAGCTATGGACAGAAAATGGAGAAGGTACTCCGATTCATTATTTCAGAGCTGCCTCTGAACAAGACGAAGGATATTTCGTAGCTGGTAAGCTAGCCGAGTGGAAAAAAGAAGGCGTTCGTCAATATGGCGATGTTGCAATTCTATATCGTACGAATGCACAATCACGTGCAATGGAGGAAGTTTTAGTTAAGTCTAATATTCCTTATAAAATGGTCGGCGGAGTAAAGTTCTATGATCGTAAAGAGATTAAAGATGTACTTGCTTATTTAAGATTTATTGCTAATCCAGATGACGAGATCAGTTTTTCAAGAGTTATTAATGTGCCAAAACGTGGTGTAGGTGCAGCGTCCGTAGATAAAATTATTAATTATAGCATAATGAATGACTTATCTTTATCTGATACTTTAGAGCAAATTGATTTCGTTGGATTAAGTGGAAAAATCACAAAAGCAGTTGGAGATTTTCATGCTATGACGAAAAACTGGCAACAGATGCTAGATTATTTATCAGTAACTGAACTAGTTGAAGAAGTACTTGATAAAACAGGCTATATCCAAATGTTAAAAGATGAAAATACAATTGAATCTGCTTCTAGAATCGAAAATATTGAAGAGTTTTTAACAGTTACAAATGCTTTTGAAGAAAGCAGTGAGGATAAAAGCTTAGTATCATTTTTAACTGATTTAGCATTAGTATCTGATATCGATCAAGCGGATAAAGAAGAGTCACAAGCAGATGAGGTTATACTTATGACGCTTCACTCTGCAAAAGGATTAGAGTTTCCGGTAGTGTTTCTAATCGGTTTGGAAGAAGGTATTTTTCCACATAGCCGTTCTTTAATGGACGAAGAAGAAATGGAAGAAGAAAGACGATTAGCATATGTAGGTATAACACGTGCTGAAAAGGATTTATATATTACAAATGCTCAAACACGTACACTTTATGGGCGTACTAGTGTAAACCAAGAATCTCGCTTTATTAATGAAATTCCTGATGAGCTATTAGATCGTGCTAATAAGAAAGTAGTAACTGAGCGCCGTGCTGTATCTAGACCAGCGGTGGCAATGAAAACAACAGGTGGAGAGTCACTAGGTTGGAGAGTTGGAGATAAAGCTTCTCATGGGAAATGGGGAATTGGTACAGTTGTAAGTGTAAAAGGAGAAGGCGAAGCAATGGAGTTAGATATTGCATTCCCAAGTCCTGTTGGTATTAAGCGTTTATTAGCAAAATTTGCTCCAATTACGAAAGCATAGAAGGGATGGAGAGCTCTTGGATCAAAAAATCATTGATAAAGTTGAAGAACTAAGAACAAAATTAAATCAATACAACTATGAGTATTACGTATTAGATCAGCCATCAGTGCCAGATGCCGAGTATGACTCACTATTACATGAATTAATTGGATTAGAAGAACAGTATCCAGCTATTTTAACACCGGATTCTCCATCGCAACGTATAGGTGGACAGGCAATTGATTTGTTCGAAAAAGTCGTTCATAGTCATCCAATGTTAAGCCTAGGCAATGCGTTTAATGAAGGAGATTTAAGAGATTTCGACCAAAGAATTAGACAGGATTCTGCGGGAGTATCTTATGTTTGTGAACTTAAAATAGACGGCTTAGCCGTTTCACTTCAATATGAAAATGGATTGTTTGTAAAAGGTGCTACTCGTGGTGATGGTACAGTTGGAGAAGATATTACGCATAATTTAAAGACGATTAAAGCAATTCCATTAAGACTTTCTGAGCCAATTACAATAGAAGCTCGTGGTGAAGCATTTATGCCAAAAGCTAGCTTCGAAAAGGTTAATGAATCGCGTGAAAAGAATGGGGAAGAATTATTTGCAAATCCAAGAAATGCAGCGGCTGGTTCATTACGCCAACTTGACCCGAAAATTGTTGCAAAGCGAGATTTGTCGTTCTTCGTTTATGGATTCCCTACAGCTGAGGAATTTTCAATTCAAAAGCATAGCGAAGCATTAGACTATCTTCACAAACTTGGATTTAAAACAAATACTTTCCGCAAAACATGCCATACAATTGAAGAAGTAATTGAATACGTTGAAGAATGGAAAGAAAAACGCCCATCATTGCCTTATGAGATTGATGGAATTGTCATAAAAGTGGATGAATACAGTATTCAGAAAAAGTTAGGATCAACAGCAAAAGTACCAAGATGGGCTATTGCATATAAGTTCCCAGCTGAAGAAGTAGTAACCAAATTAGTAGATATCGAATTAAGTGTTGGACGTACAGGTGTGGTAACACCAACTGCAATTTTAGAACCTGTTCGTGTTGCAGGTACAGTAGTAAAACGTGCATCGCTTCATAATGAAGATTTAATTAAAGAAAAAGACATTCGGATTGGTGACTCAGTCGTTATTCGCAAGGCTGGAGATATTATTCCTGAAGTAGTAAATGTACTATTAGATCGTCGTACTGGTAATGAAAAGCCTTTTGCAATGCCAACTCACTGCCCTTCATGTGATCATGAGCTAATAAGAGTAGCAGGTGAAGTAGCGCTACGTTGTGTAAATCCCTTCTGTCCATCTCAAATTCGTGAAGGATTAATTCATTTTGCTTCTCGTGATGCTATGAATATCGAGGGTCTAGGTGAAAGGGTAGTATCACAACTATTCGATGCAAATTTGATTAAGACATTTACAGATCTTTATCTTCTAACGAAAGAACAATTATTATCACTTGAACGATTTGGAGAAAAGTCAGCAGATAAATTAATTTCTGCAATACAAGCTTCTAAAGAAAATTCACTTGAAAAATTATTATTTGGTTTAGGTATTCGTCATGTTGGAGCTAAAGCAGCAAAAACATTAGCACAGCATTTCCAAACAATTGATCGATTGATGGAAGCATCGGTTGAGGAAATAACCGGAATTAATGAAATTGGTTCTAAAATGGCCCAGTCAATTAATGATTATTTTTCACAAGACGAAGTAAAAGAACTTATTTCAACGTTTAAAACTGTTGGAGTAAATACTGAATATAAAGGGATTCAAGTAGAAAATATTAATATGGATTCTCTTTTTGCTGGTAAAACAGTAGTATTAACTGGTAAGCTAGAACAGATGACTAGAAGTGAGGCTAAGAAGCAGTTAGAAGCACTTGGCGCAAAAGTAGCAGGAAGTGTTAGTAAGAGTACTAATCTAGTCATTGCAGGTGAGGCAGCTGGATCGAAATTAGATGCTGCACGTAAATTAAATATCGAGATTTGGGATGAAGAGAGAATGATTAAAGAGCTTCAACCACAATAAAATTTCAATCAATTAGAGGACGGATTAATGATAGTAGTTCGTTCACTTAATAAGTAGAAGGTGTGAGTTAGATGAAAAAACGTATAGGAATGCTCCTATGTTGTTTTTCGCTCATCTTATCTGGCTGTTCATTATCAATAAAGAATGAAGATAAGGTTGTACAAGAGAGCAATAATAAAAAAGGGGAAGACGCAATAATACCCCGTTATTCAATTTCAAATGATTACTACAAGACAATACTTCCATTTAAACCGAGTAAAACAAGAGGTGCTGTCGTTGCAAATATCGATAATAGACTTGATATTAGTGAATTTGAATTAGGTTTAATGCGAATTGTACAAGAGCAATATTCAACAAAAGATTACCTGTATCAAGAAGGACAATTATTAAGTAAAAAAACGGTGGAATCTTGGCTAAAAAGGAAGTATACTCCTTCACAATTTAAACAAAAACAAGATGCACTTAAGAGCGCAAATTTAAAGCCAAGTTCGATTACAAATGATGGATTGAATCCAATTCAAACGGATACAAAAAATCTTTCTGAAGATCAAAAAGCTAAACAAGCTCCGATATTTTTAAATTCTATTTTAGAGCAGGATTATCTAAAAAAGGATGGAAAAGAAGTTAAAGTTGAGGGCGTAGCAATTGGTTTAGCAATGAACTCTGTTTATTATTATCAAGAGGAGCATGGCTACCCAAGAGAGCTTAAAATTCCTCAAGATGAAATGATTAAACAAGGTAAAGCGATCGCACAAGAAATTTTGACGCGAGTGCGAAAAATGGACGAATTTAAAGATATTCCAATCACATTTGCTATTTTCCGTCAGCAAAGTCAGTCATCTGTAGTACCTGGAAACTATGTAGCTATGACTTCAGTGTCTGGAAATGACCTCTCAATTAGCAATTGGGATAAAATAAATGAGAAATACTATTTATTCCCTTCAGCTGCTGCAACTGCAGATTACCGAGATGATGCAATGAAAATGGTTAATTTTAAATCAGATATAGAAAATTATTTTCCGAATTATACTGGTGTTGTAGGCACCGGTTTTTATAAGGATAATGAATTAATACAACTAAAAATTGATATACCTATGCAATTTTATGGTAAGGCAGAAGTGATAGCTTTTACTCAATATGTAGCTGGACTTATGATGGACCATTTCCCTTCATACTTAAAGGTTGAGACGAATATATTCTCATCAAATGGACAGGAAGCACTGATCGTAAAAGATGTAGATGCTAAAGAACCAAGTGTGCATATTTATAACTAAAAGGAAGAGGACTACTCTTCCTTTTTTTATATATTAGGGAAGAATCTGTAAGCGTTTCATATTTGAAGAATATATAGGAATATTGTATTATGTAAATGTGAGTTTTTTTATTCAGTAGTTATACTACTAGCAATTGACTGAAAAGACTGATAGAAAAACGGTTACAGTTATTGCTATTTTCAAACTAAAGGGGGATTTATTCAATGGTTATACCTTACAAACATGAGCCATTTACAAACTTTGGCTTAGAGGAAAATCAAGAACAATACAAACAAGGATTAGCAAAAGTTTCATCTTATTTAGGTGAAAAATATCCACTAATCATTGGTGGAGAGCGTATCTTTACAGAAGAACAAATCGTATCTGTAAATCCTTCAAATCATAAAGAAGTTATTGGTACTGTATCTAAAGCAAGCCGTGACTTAGCTGAAAAAGCTATGCAAATTGCTGATACAACTTTTAATACATGGAAAAAAGTTAAACCTGAAGTTCGTGCTGACATCTTATTCCGTGCGGCTGCAATTATTCGTCGTCGTAAACACGAATTCTCAGCTTTATTAACTAAAGAAGCTGGTAAACCTTGGAATGAAGCAGATGCTGATACAGCTGAAGCAATTGATTTCTTAGAGTTCTATGCTCGTCAAATGTTACAATTAAAAGACGGAATTCCTGTTGAAAGCCGTCCAGGTGAATATAACCGTTTCAACTACATTCCATTAGGAGTTGGTGTTGTAATCTCTCCTTGGAACTTCCCATTTGCAATCATGGCTGGAACAACTGTAGCTGCTGTAGTAACAGGTAACACTGTTCTATTAAAACCAGCAAGTACAACTCCAGTAGTTGCTTACAAATTCTTAGAAGTATTAGAAGAAGCTGGATTACCTGCAGGAGTAGTAAACTTCGTACCAGGTAGTGGTGCTGAAGTAGGAGATTACTTAGTTGATCACCCACGCACTCGTTTCATCAGCTTTACTGGTTCTAAAGAAGTTGGTATCCGTATTTATGAGCGCGCTGCAAAAGTAAACCCAGGTCAAATCTGGTTAAAACGTGTTATCGCTGAGATGGGCGGTAAAGACACAATGGTAGTTGATAAAGAAGCTGATTTAGAATTAGCTGCTAAATCAATCGTTGCATCTGCATTCGGATTCTCTGGTCAAAAATGTTCAGCATGTTCTCGTGCAGTAATTCACCAAGATGTGTATGATCAAGTTCTTGCTCGTGCAATCGAATTAACAAACGAATTAACTGTTGGAAACCCAGAAGACCGTTCAACTTACATGGGTCCAGTTAATGACCAAGCTGCTTTCAATAAAGTAATGAGCTACGTACAAATCGGACGTGAAGAAGGCCGTGTAGTAACAGGTGGAGAAGGAGACGATTCTACTGGTTGGTTCATCAAACCAACAATCGTTGCTGACGTTGCTGAAGATGCTCGTTTAATGAAAGAAGAAATCTTTGGACCTGTTGTAGCATTCTGCAAAGCTAAAGACTTTGATCACGCTTTAGAAATTGCTAACAACACTGAATACGGTTTAACAGGTGCTGTTATCTCTAACAACCGTGCAAACATCGAAAAAGCACGTGAAGACTTCCACGCTGGTAACTTATACTTTAACCGTGGATGTACTGGTGCAATCGTTGGTTACCAACCATTTGGTGGATTCAACATGTCAGGTACTGACTCAAAAGCAGGCGGACCAGACTACCTAGTACTTCACATGCAAGGTAAAACAACTTCAGAAATGCTTTAATAAATAGTAAGGCTTGTCTTTTGGACAACCTATAAAGAGGAAACCCACGAAGAAATTCTTTGTGGGTTTCTTTGTAATTTTAAATGATAGAAAAAATGTATAAACTAGCGTAATCAGAAATGGTTCACATTGTTGATGAAAACCATAACACTAAATATTTTCATGCAGAGCACTTCCCCATATTATTATGCTATAATTTTAAATAAAGATAGTGAACAGAGAGAAGGGATACCATGCAAATTTTACAGAGAATTATTCAATTAGTAGATTCAATTCCTTTAGGAACTCGCGATGATTGGGACTCTTATTTTTTAGGACAGGCATTTATAACTTCTCTTCGTTCAACTTGCGGAAGTAGAAGGGTCGGAGCAGTTATTGTAAGTGATAATAGAATAATTGCTTCTGGGTATAATGGATATCCGAAAGGTGCTAAGCATTGTATTGATGGGGGATGTCCACGCTTTGCTGCTCGTCAAGAAGGGTTATTGGATAGTGGTAAATACTCAGATCAGTATCCTTGTGATGCTTTCCATGCTGAAGAAAATGCAATTTATCAATTAGTACAATCAGGAATTCAAAAAACGAAAGGTGATAATTGGACAATCTATTGTACAACTGCACCATGTCGAGCTTGTGCGAAAATGATAAATGGAGCGGGGATTACTAGAGTTGTTTATAATGTAGGTTATCCAGATGATTATTCAATTGAGTATTTTAAAAAATATGGAATTGAACTAACAAGAATCCCTGCCGAATAAACTTTAGTCTAAATTTAAACAAACGTTTGATTAATTTTATATGTAAGAATTTTAGTACAGACTGTTTGAAAGCGAATGTCTTTCGAGTGTCATTTAACCTAATGAGGAGCGGAGTTATCCTATACGATAATGAGTTTCAGTTAGGTGAAGTAACGAAGAAAGAGAGCGTTTGGCGGACAGTCTGTAATTATTTTACTTGTATTTAAGTGGAATGTTGCCCGACACATGGGAAATTTGGTATTATCAGTATATTGTATGTTGTGCGAATAATATGGAGGTGCATATAAATGTCAAAAATTACAATGGAGCAAGTTAAGCACGTTGCTCATTTAGCGCGTTTAGCGGTGACAGAGGAAGAAGCAGAGAAGTTTTCAAAACAACTTGGAGCAATTTTAGATTTTGCTGAGCAGTTAGGTGAACTTGATACAACAAATGTGAAACCAACTACACATGTCCTAAAAATGCGTAATGTATTACGTAAAGATGAGCCAGGTAAAGGTTTACCAATTGAAGAGGTACTGAAAAATGCACCAGACCACAAAGATGGACAAGTTAAAGTACCGTCAATATTGGATTAAGGGGGGAAATTAGAATGTCATTATTTGAATATACAGTTTCAGAATTACATAGCAAATTAAAATCAAAAGAGATTAAAGTAGAAGAATTAGTAAATGAATCTTATGAGCGAATTTCTGCAGTTGATGGTGAAGTAAAATCATTTTTAACTTTAAATGAAGAACAAGCGCGTCTACAAGCAAAAGCACTTGATGAAAAGCCTTGGGATGAGTCTCGTGGAATTCTTGCTGGTATGCCTATTGGTGTAAAAGATAATATCGTTACAAAAGGTCTTCGTACTACTTGTGCAAGTAAAATTCTTGAGAACTTCAATCCAATTTATGATGCGACAGTTGTTACGAAATTAGCACAAGCTGAAAGCATTACGATCGGAAAATTAAATATGGATGAATTTGCAATGGGTTCATCTAATGAAAATTCTGCGTTCGGTGGTACTCGTAATCCATGGAATACTGAATACGTACCAGGCGGAAGTAGCGGTGGTTCTGCAGCTTCAGTTGCTGCTGGAGAAGTATTATTCTCTTTAGGTTCAGATACAGGTGGATCTATCCGTCAACCAGCTTCATTCTGTGGGGTTGTTGGTTTAAAACCTACATATGGTCGTGTATCTCGTTCTGGTTTAGTAGCATTTGCTTCTTCTCTAGACCAAATTGGCCCTATAACTAGAAATGTAGAAGATAATGCATTGTTATTACAAGCAATTTCAGGATTAGATGCAAGTGACTCAACTTCAGCAAATGTAGAAGTTCCTTCATTCGCTAAGGCGTTAACAGGTGATGTAAAAGGTCTTCGTATCGCTGTACCTAAAGAATATTTAGGAGAAGGCGTTGGTGAAGAAGCTCGTGCATCTGTTATGGCTGCTTTAAATTTATTAGAAAGCTTAGGCGCTACTTGGGAAGAGGTTTCATTACCACATTCTAAATATGCACTAGCTACATATTATTTAATTTCTTCATCTGAAGCATCAGCTAACTTAGCTCGTTTCGATGGTATTCGCTACGGACATCGAGCAGCTGATGTAGAAAACTTAATTGATCTTTATAAGAAAACTAGAGCTGAAGGCTTTGGAGATGAAGTAAAACGTCGTATCATGTTAGGGACTTACGCATTAAGTTCTGGTTACTACGATGCTTACTATAAAAAAGCTCAACAAGTACGTACATTAATAAAAGAAGATTTCGAGAAAGTATTTGAAAACTATGATGTTATTATTGGACCAACTACACCAACTCCTGCATTTAAAGTAGGCGAAAAAGTAAGCGATCCAATGACAATGTACGCAAATGATATTTTAACGATTCCAATTAACTTAGCGGGTGTTCCTGCGATTTCTGTTCCTTGTGGTTTCCATAATGGTCTTCCATTAGGATTACAAATTATCGGTAAACATTTTGATGAGTCTACAATTTACAGAGTTGCCCATGCATACGAGCAAGCAACTGACTTTACAAAACAAAGACCACAACTATAAGGAGGCGCGGGAAAGATGAATTTTGAAACGATAATCGGTTTAGAAGTACACGTAGAATTAAAAACAAAATCAAAAATCTTCTCACCAAGCCCTAATGCGTTTGGTGCAGAACCAAATACAAACACTGGTGTAATTGATTTAGGTTATCCAGGTGTGTTACCAGTATTAAATGAAGAAGCTGTCAACTTTGGTATGAGGGCAGCAATGGCATTAAATTGTGAAATTGCAACTGAAACAAAGTTTGACCGTAAAAACTACTTCTATCCTGATAATCCAAAAGCTTACCAAATCTCTCAATTTGATAAGCCGATTGGTGAAAATGGATGGATTGAAATCGAAGTTGGTGGCAAAAAGAAACGTATCGGTATTACTCGTGTTCATTTAGAAGAGGATGCTGGAAAGTTAAATCATACAGATGAAGGATATTCATTAGTAGACTTTAACCGTCAAGGAACTCCATTAATTGAAATCGTTTCTGAGCCGGATATGAGAACTCCTGAAGAGGCTTATGCATATTTAGAAAAACTTAAGTCAATTATTCAATTCAGTGGGGTATCAGATGTAAAAATGGAAGAAGGCTCACTTCGTTGTGATGCTAATATTTCTTTACGTCCATTTGGACAAGAGGAATTTGGTACAAAAGCAGAATTAAAGAACTTAAACTCATTTGCTTTCGTTCAAAAAGGACTAGAGCATGAGCAAGTTCGCCAAGAAAAAGTTCTATTATCTGGCGGAGTAATCCAACAAGAAACTCGTCGTTACGATGAAGCTACAAAGACTACAATCTTAATGCGTGTAAAAGAAGGATCGGATGATTACCGTTACTTCCCAGAACCAGACTTAGTTGAACTATACATTGATGATGAGTGGAAAGAACGTGTTCGCCAAAGTATTCCGGAGCTTCCAGATGCTCGTCAAAAACGCTATGTAGAGCAATTAGGTTTACCAGCATATGATGCAATGGTATTAACTTTAACAAAAGAAATGTCTGATTTCTTCGATGAAACTGTAAACAATGGTGCAGATGCAAAATTAGCATCTAACTGGTTAATGGGTGAAGTTTCAGCATACTTAAATAAATCACAAAAGGAACTGCATGAAGTTGCTTTAACGCCTGAAAACTTATCCAGTATGCTTAAGTTAATTACAGACGGTACAATCTCTTCTAAGATTGCGAAAAAAGTATTCACTGAGCTAATTGAAAACGGCGGAGACGCAAACGAAATTGTAAAAGCGAAAGGCTTAGTACAATTATCTGATGAAGGCGCACTTCGTAAAATCGTTATTGATACTCTTGATGCTAATCCACAATCAATTGAAGACTTTAAAAATGGTAAGGACCGAGCTATTGGTTTCCTTGTTGGTCAAATGATGAAAGCGACTAAAGGCCAAGCGAATCCACCACTATTAAATAAGATCTTAATGGAAGAAATTCAAAAAAGATAAGGTTTTCAATACAAAAAACTACGGGCTATAAGCTCCGTAGTTTTTTGCATTGTTTAGAGTCAAAATGACTCAATAATATGGTTGGCTTGTTGGTGCATACAAAAGGATATCCACTTTACTGTTGGGTCGTTATATAATCCTGTTATATGTATTAATAAAGAAAAACAACCAGCACCTAGTATATTTCCAATGTAAGATATAAGCCATAAATGTAACACCTCTGGCCATTTCATTTTTCCTCTTATGGCAGTATAGGCAAAATAAAATATGTTTCCTATAAATAGGTCAGCACCACCGTATGCGATTAGAAGAATGGCGACGGTAATTGTTATAGCAGCCATTGGG
>Ga0209795_10000463_pt1 | contig 31640 bp, 31 predicted proteins | sample AgamicOrMarz_FD_187166 | JGI IMG/M metagenome (GOLD analysis project Ga0209795, IMG submission 187166) | Agave microbial communities from Guanajuato, Mexico - Or.Ma.rz (SPAdes) (version 2) | ecosystem: Host-associated > Plants > Phyllosphere > Phylloplane/Leaf | place: Guanajuato, Mexico...
CCTTTGGCAGCGTCTGCGGCTTCGACATAACGAGCGTGTGATCTTCGTAAATGGCGGTGATCGCCATTGGCTGACTTGTTGAAAGGCTGATTACTGCAATTTTCTGTTTCACGTCTGTACCCCTGAAAAGGCGAAAGGCCGCATATAGCGGCCTCTCTGGCTTTTAACGTTCCCAACCGCGCGTTGCAGATTAGGTAAGTTGTCAAAAATTCCATCAGGGAACCGCTAACAGCTTGGGGCGACTGTAAGCGGTTTGTAATTTGCGTAGTTACGGGTCAAGTGAAAAATAAAAATAAATTAATGGGCCGGTAATAAGTGCGTTATGCCCGCCAGCGCATAGGCTTTGATCATCAATTCCTGTTCTGTTCCGTTGTGTCGGGAGAACTCAGCCTTACCGCCCGTAATGCCGTCCGCATGTACCGGCACCAGCCAGGGGAACTCTGCACGAATCGTCGCCGGTGCAGCGTGCTGGTGGTGAGGATCGCAAAGGGGGAGTTGCAGGAAGTGTGCGCCGGTTTTCGTCCGGCCTTCAATGTGATGCAGACTGATTAACTGCGATTCTTTCCCGTGTTGCAGACAGGCAATGCAGGGCAGTTTCCCCAACGCATCCATAACGACGCGCTCGGGTGCGGTCGGGGTGCGCCCTTTAAGGCCTCTGCCTGACGCGCTGGCGTGTGTTTGCCGCTTCGCTGCAACTGGTAGTGGCTTTTTCTCTCTCAGCCGCTCAGAGGCGTTTACAGCGCGTTTTAATGCTTTAGCTTTTTGCTCTGCGATCCACTCCGGGGAATTACGCTTTTCAATCTGCCTGGCAATCATCCTGCTGCTGGCAGCTTTCTGCTTTGCATACTGCTGCTGGCGAAACTCCGGGTCTGCCAGTTTTGCTGCTTGTTTATGGCGTTGACGCTGCTGTGCTTTGACCTGCTTATCCCGTGTGGCCTGAAAATCTGCGGGTTCCATGCTTTAACCAATTCTAAATTATTTTTTAGATTGTTGATCACCTTATATGATCTGTAAAGCAATATGAAATTGTCCACTGGTTATGGGCTTTTAGTTAGTCAGCACTGCGGGTTATCCACTTATCCACTGGATAGATCATATAAATCGATCATATAGAGATCATAAATAGATCCTAAGAGATCACCTTTCTTTCAACTTGCTGAATTTAATAGTAAAAATTAGGTTTTACATTAGTCTATTCATGGCAAAAGTTAGTCTATTCATGTTAAATGTTAGTCTGTTCATGGTAATTGTTAGTTTATTCATGGTAGGGTGTTAGTCTATTCATGGTGGCGGCCATAAATATTCACATCACTACAATCAGGCGATATCAATGGGAAATGGTAATCAAATCAAAACAATAAGTGATGCCTTATCATTTGTTGGTGGTGAAGAAGGGAAGACTTATACACTGACACCAACGGCTAATAGAACCGTCCAGCCAATAGCATTGATGCGCTTGGGAGTCTTTGTTCCATCCGCTAAAAATAAGCCCACTACAGGACGTGGTAATTCTACTATTGATGCTTCAGAAGACTTGCGCGAGCTTGAGATAGCAAAAGCAGAGGGTTACACGAATATTACTATTCGTGGCAGTCGCCTCGATATGAGTACGGATTTCAAGACTTGGATAGGCGCTATCCGGGCGTTCTCTAAATATGGTGATCACTCCAACAGGATAGAGTTGCCTTTCACTGAATTTGCCAAACTTACCGGGATTGCCGTAGACGATATCAATCAACGCTCACGCGATCGTTTTTTTGCGTCTCTTAATCGCATCGCATCCATTGTTGTTTCCTTCAAAAATAAAGATGGCAGTAAAGCCACGATCACTCACTTGCTTCAAAGCGCAACGTTCGACATTGAGAAAGACATTATCTCGCTTGAGGGCGACTCCAGGCTATGGGAGCTGTACGCATTCGATCATAAAGTCTTATTGCAGCTAAAAGCCATACAGGCACTACCACGCAAGGAATCAGCCCAGGCGCTCTATGTATATATTGAGAGTATGCCTAATGGATTCATACAGATATCACTGGAGCGACTGCGGGAGCGACTTAATCTGACGTCCAGTGTTAGTGCTCAAAATTTAGCGGTAAGAAACGCTATGAAGGAGTTGGAGAAGATAGGCTATCTGGCTTACTCAGAAGTGAAGAAAGATGGTGTAGTGTACTTCCAGATCCATTCGCGGCGACCGGAGCTGTTACCAGCCGAATGACGTTAGGTGATTCATGGTGAACGTTAGGTGAAAACCGGTAACGCACGCATAACGTTATGTGATTCATGTACGGCATTAGTCTATTCATGGCAAATGTTAGAAAATAGCTGCATTTTTAGGCGTCATGCGGACGAAACGCCCAGCACACCATGAATAGACTAACTTTTAGCGCTTTAGGGCAATGAACACCATGAATAGACTAACGCTTACCATGAATAGACTAATGGCCGCTGAACGGGGAATGGTCCTGCCATGAACCGGCCAACGTTTACCGCACGCTGTGATCTGGACCATAAGCATAAAAAAAGCCGCCCGAAGGCGGCTTACCGTCAGTTGCTATGGATTACTGTCACCGGCACGTTGATGTTGGTATTGATGTTCATACCTTCACCTCCGTTTGGATGCAGTAATGCCACCAGCAATGACACAACGAGAAATCCGTTGCGCTTCATTGTGAGTGCCTTACAGGTTATGACCAGTGGCGTCCGGTGCGCCCCGCAAGCAGGAGGAAACTTATGCTTGTGTTCGGTCGAGATTAATCGGGCAACAAGGTACCGAATGGGCTGATAATCCCCCTTGTCGCGTTCTCTAAACTTAGAATGCCACAATCATGTGCGTGGTTTCATTGCCTTTAAGGCAGCCCGCTTAAAAATTGCGGTAAAAAGTGCGCCTTTGGCTGAAAAAACATCAAAAAAAAGGCTGTTTTATAAAAGCATTTAGTGCGTTTCCTGAGCGAGATTTCCTACGCACAAGTTGCAAAGTGGGTCGTGCGACGTATACTGGCGTTGGAAACTTATGCTTGTGTTCGCTGCTTTAAGCGAATTAGCATCGGTGAAAATTGCCTGATAACAATCTTCACCTTCCGGTTAAATGCCTGATAACATTTTTCTGGATTCAATAAAGCCGCCTACGGGCGGTTTTTTTGTGTCTGCTGTAAGCATACGTTAACCGGTATCTGCAATACGAATACTTCAGCAACTAACCCATTTGATAGCCTTATCGGCAATCGTTTCTATTGTGAGTCTTAATACAATTGAGTTTTGATAATATCAGAAGCATTTTATCACATTGGCATTCCCGTAAATGCAAATGCGATCAGGGGGCCAGTGTTATGTGCTTCAAGCGCTGATCGCACAATGATCATCATGCCGCTCCTGTGTTTTCTTACAGTCAGAAAAATCAAAAAATCCACGTATGCCAACCCTATTGCGGATAGGCAGAATCATAGAGGCAATGATTCCAAATTAACAAGCACACCCTGGTATAGGTTTTACGATTTGCATTTGCGCATTCACCGCTGCACCAGCAACTCTGCGGCTTTCAGGGCAGAAAATTCTTTTGTAAATGTCGCAGAGCCAAAAATAGGGCAAAAAAAGCCCCTGGCTATTGATTGGGGGAAGAGAGCGCAAACAATTGGAGTATGGCTTGCGCAGGTAGGGGATGACGCAAAATTATGAGAAAATTTAGAGTGTATGTTTCAGCAGTGCAAAGAGCATTGGCCTGCTATTAATGGTATTTCCCTTCAGGTCTATACATACCCAGTTTTTACGCTGAAACGTGATGTAGCAGTCGGTGCGGTTGATACGCAGCGGCTCGGTTCTGCCTGCTTCTACAAAACCTTTTGCCTTCCAATAACCGCGCATTTTGTCTAATTCGATCTGCTTCAAACCTAAATTCATAATGTGGAAATTCTTAAAATTTTAGAGTGGACCTATTCTGATATGAAATCACCCACTGGTCAATTCCATACTCCTAATCTTATACTGTATTTTTATACAGTAAAAAGGAGGGTCATTATGCGCTTAACAATAATAGCAATACCAGACGAGGCCGCGCCGCGTCAGGCTTTCAGGCAGTTTCTTGAAACAGTGGCGGCGGGCTTCCCGTCTCCAGCCATTGGATATGAAGACACACCACTGGACCTGAACGAGTATTGCGTGAGGGCAAAGACAGCGACGTATTTCGTTCGCTGTGAGGGTGAGTCGATGATCGGGGCCGGTATTTTTGACGGCGATCTGCTGGTGGTGGATAAATCGAAAGCGGCAGCAGACGGGCAGATAGTGATTGCCTCAGTGGACGGGGAGTTTACGGTAAAAAAGCTACAGCTGAGGCCGGAGCCGATGCTGCTAGCCATGAACCCGCGCTATAAGCCGATCCCTGTCGAGCCTGAATGTCTGGAAATATGGGGGGTGGTGACTTACGTGATCCACCGTACAGACAATGTTCCTGCACAGTGACGTTAACGCCTTCTACGTGTCCGCGGAGCTGGCATTCAGGCCGGACCTTTACGGGCGTCCTGTCGTGGTGGCGACGAACAATGATCTGAGTGGTGAGAAACGTTAGTTAATCCTATGCTGTTCACATCATCTTATTACGGATGGTCTGAGGCGTGATATGAGGCTTGTATTTGCAACAAAAGACCTGACCTTGGCTGGCCGTTCATTTGAGGGCTTTCCGTTGCTAATTGGATCAGATGGATGGCCAGTTCAGCCGGCACAGTCTTTCCTTTGGCACACCCTTATCGAGTCAGGGGAATCACTAAGCACTCTTACCTGGGAAGCGTATGGTCGACGTTTGTATGACTATTATGCTTTTCTGGATGCCAATAATTTGGCTTGGAACGATGAAACGCTAGCTCATGGCCTCAGCGTTCTTTCGAGATACAGAGATTGGTCAATCGGCGAACTTGCGCTTGATCCTCGCACTGTTAACAACCGTCTGGCCTTAATCGTGAGGTTCTATCGTTGGGCGAAGCAACAAAACCTGATAAAGATGCTGCCTTTCAGTGAAAAAAGAGGCCGGGTTGTTTCCCACTCCGGCCTTCTCAGCCATGTAACTCGACAAGGAAAAGAAGGAAGTAAGGCCTCAATCATGGTCCGCGAGCGGAAACGTTTGACCAAATTTTTGACTAAGGATCAAGTCAAAGTATGTTTTGCCTTAGATGCTGACCCAAGCCATCAGATACTGTTCCACCTCATGGTGCGAACTGGACTTCGCTCCTGTGAAGCCAGATCTTTTCCTCTCAAATATGTGTTTAATCCCAGGTTGAAGAATGGGCTGCGCCGTGGGCAGATGATAAGTGTTGCTCTTGATCCTTCAGATATGCAAATTAAGTATGATCGACCCAGAATCATTGATGTGCCTTGGTCGCTAATGGAAGACATGTGGTCTTATTCCCTTCATCAGCGAGAGATGCGTAATTCCAGGGGTAATGGAAGTGTTACCGCGTTATTACTGACAAATAAAGGAAGACAATACTCGAAAGATGCTGTCGTAGACATTATGAAGTCCTACGAACGTAAGTGCGGTTTCTATGTGCGAGCCCATATGCTGCGTCACACCTATGGAACTTATACTTTGCTTGCCCTTCGAAAAACTAAAGAATTTGAAGGTGAGCCGCTAATGTATGTCAGAGATCGGCTGGGCCATTCAGATGTTCAAACAACGATCATCTATTTGCATCTTATCAATCAACTGGAAGCTCAATCCGTTCTTGCGTATGAAGATGAAATTGACATGATGTTTATGGCTGCCTCCATGAATCACGACTGAGGTAAATATATTGGGTAAGCAAAAGAACTATAAGATAGCTCTGCAACCAGACACTAAAAAATTAGAACCTGCCGTTGAAAGTATCAAAATTGACTTGCCAAGAAACCCCAGAAATCACAGGCAGATTGATCATTCTCAATACTTAGGCCTGGGTTTCGACGCTTGGGCAATTCAAAGCATTCATGTTATCAGGGCGTTATTACAAGGAGGAAATTTTGCTGTCGCCACTTTAATTGGCTATTCTGTGACAGGATTGAGAAACTTTATGAATTTTTTGAGTGGGAACCTAATCGAATCGCCACCTGTTACGCCAAGTGCCCTGAAAAAACGCCACATCGAGCGTTATATATCCTGGCTAAAAATCAAATACCCAAACGGCTCGACTGCGAAGAATTTTTATACAAGCTTTAAATCATTGATTATTATTCTGGCGGATTATGGATTTATAGAAAATGTTCTTGACGATCTCCTGCCGCCTAATCCATTCCCTAACAATGCAAAAAATATAAAAGATTCAGATCCGTTTACCATGGGAGAGATGCAAAGGTTGCTCAGCGCATTAAAGTGCGATTTTATTGATATCTATAAAGGCACGTTTCTTGGTAATGAAGCTGAGAAAATGACAGTGCTGCTGCTAATCACGGCTGCAAGGTCCGGTCTTAATACCACTCCATTATTAGAGATGGAGAGAGACGCTTTAACACCACATCCTTTTCTGCCAAATCTCAAACTAATCAATACTCTCAAACGTCGTGGCAAAGGTGCGCAGAACAAAACAATACGTCAAACAAATCTGCTGGATGAATATAGCTCCATTCCACTTGATGGGGTTGCAGTTTTGAATAAGGCGCTTGCAATCAGCAAACCACTTGTGGAGCTGGCATCAGATGAGATCCGTTCATATGTATGGTTATATCGCTCAGGACAACGTGGAGGTGAGAACAACATTGTTGTCCTGAAGCCCAGTACTTTATACGTGTGTAGCAAAAGTATTTGTGAGCGTCATTCACTCCAAGATGATCAAGGAAATAGACTTAATGTCACTCTTAGTCGTCTGCGGAAAACCATGGAAAGCCGCTTGTGGAAACTGAGTGGTGGGGACATCATCGAAGTGTCTTCGATCATGGGGCATTCCCCGCGAGTAGCTGATAACCATTACTTAAAAATAAACGATGAAATCAAGGATGAGAGCGCAATTTTCATTGGTGAGGCTTTCCCTTACAAGCTCCGCGGCGCCTCAATTGCACCGACGCCACTAGGCGGCTGCAAAGACAGCCTTTATGGCAGTCTGGCCCCTATGGATGGCATCAATCATTGTTCTGATTTTATTCACTGTCTAAGTTGCCCTAGCTATGCAATTGTAGGCACTCTGGAGGATTTATACCGGCTGTTCAGCTACCAAAAATTCTTATATGCTGAAATTCAATACCTTCTAAATGATGAGTGGGACGCATGGCGCAAGCGGCAGTTTAACTTTATTCGATTGATAGATGATTTTACCTCCCAAAAGTTCGATCTTGAATTGGTCTCGCAAGCAAAGGCCAAAGCTGAATCCTCTCCGCACTTGTTCTGGAGTAAGAAAATCGAGTTTATGAAGAAAAAACTAGGTGGTGAAATTTGAACACAAGAAGCTCTACCATGATTTTGAAGGCATATGATGTCCTTATCGCACAGCCAGCTACAGCTAATGGACTAAGTTCTGCAGAGCGAGATGCAATCGTCATCAGCGCTATCGTTAATGAAGATGGTGAAACGCTAGTTCTTAGTCGGTTTGGCGATTCGCAGTGGGATTTGCGCCCATTTTTTGATCAGGCAAACGTTTCTCATTCTGATAAATTTATCAACTGGGATATCACCATGCCTCGGGCGCTTATTGATGACAGTAAAGCTGTTGCTTATGCTTGGTTTAAGAGAGGAATGCCTAGATCTAAACCTCCTATCGCACGAGGTATCACTACTTTTGCTGTGGCCAGCGTGATGCCTTTTATTCGCTGGTTAAATAATTTGAGAGTCTCAAGTTTTGCAGAGATCAGTCCAATCCATATCAGTAATTACGTTCATTATTGCAAAAATGAATTGAGATTAAGACCTCTTCCGCTGTATGGACGATTACGAATTATTGATTTTCTTTGGGTATTTTCTACCGATATGATGTTTCCCCTTAAAAGTTATCCTTGGGGGGGCTCGACATTATGGCGAATTTGTGGAATTGCCAATATAAAAGGGTTAGAAGCTGCAAATAAAAGCGTTGGGCGAACGGATATCATTCCTCCTGATGAACAATCCAGGATCTTCAATTATTGTGAAAAAATTGTCCAAGAGATGAAGGCTGAGTTGGCTGTTAGTGGCATTGGATATCATCCTAGCGATGAGAAGATGTCAATTCGTTGTAGAGACGCTGTACTGTATATAGTTTCAATCACTAGCGGTATGCGCAATGACGAGGCTATTGGAATTGAGGTCGGTTCTTGGCGTAAGGAGTTAAAAAATGGCGTCACCTTTTGCTGGGTAGCCACAATCGAGCATAAAACAGGTAAAGGGCGAGTTGAGTATCTTGTGCCGGCGTTGACAATTGAAGCTCTGAGTCTTTTAGCAAGATATTCTGCGCCTATCAGAAAGGAATTGGAGCAAGAGATCAGGCTGCTTGCAAACAATCAGAAATGTTCGAATTCAACTGAATATATTCTTAGGCTTGAAAAAGCTCGAAAGGATTCGAAGAAACTATTTTTGGGACGAAACAGCCAAGGAGGAAAAATTAAGGAAGGCTATCACGTTGAAGCACTCAGCGGTGCAGGTTCAAATGCTGCATTTGGCCGTTTAGCTAAAGCCGCTGGAAGCGATTGGCCGTTGAAGACACATCAATGCAGAAGAACATATGCAAGGTGCTTTGTTGAGTCCCGTATGGGAAGAAGTTCGCTTATTTTTCTCAAGTGGCAGTTTAAACACAGCAGCATGAGCATGACCCAATTGTATGCATCTAACCCGCAGCAAGACTTGGCACTTTTTGATGAAATCTTACAGCAGATGACAGAATATAAAATTGATTTGATCGAATCATGGCTCGATGAGCAGCCTTTAGCAGGTGGTGCAGGTGAAAAAATCGTCAAGATGCGAGCTGTTCCAATCAAAGACAGGGCCGCATTGCTTGCCCAAACCGCCCCATATGCAAACATTCGTGCGACCGGACACGGCTGGTGTATTGCAACAGAGCGAGGTTGTGGCGGCGCTGGATTATACGAGGCAACACGCTGCCCAACATGTAAAAACGCGGTGATTGATGAGCTTTTCGCGGATACGTGGCAGGACATATACTGTCAACAGCAGGAGTTGCTCAAAATCGAAGATGCTGGGCCTGCTGTAATACAACGAGCAGAGCGCGATTTACAGGTTGCATTAGATGTCATCACGAGCTTAGGTCTGTCTCCCATCAATGACAATATCGACGAGGCTGGGAATGGCGATGAAGTACATTAAGCGGCAACCTCCTGTCCGTTCGCGGTCAAAGACGCTAGATATTCTTGATAAAGTCATTAATGGCCTTGTAGAAGGTAACGAAAAGATTTCCATCACTTTGGTTGCCCGAGCAGCGGGCGTTACACCCGGACTCATTCATAACACATACCCAGCAGTGGCGGAGAGAATTCGCGTCCTTATGGGTAAGTCAGTGCGCGCCCAGTGTGATTCGAAACATCAGGCGCTGATGGCTGAAAAGGAAAAAAATCGGGTGCTCCGTGCAGAGAACGACCTACTTTTAGAGGATCTGGCCCGAATTGCTTCTGTAAATCAACGCTTGTTGTTCGAAATAGCCGAGTTGAAGGCAGCAGGTAGTGGGGCGGTTATTTCCATTTCTTCCAAGCCCCGTAGATAGGCTCTATTAGCAGTCGATGCCATTTGGGCTTAACATTTGGGTCTTTCACGACGTAGTCGACGTCAGAAAGTGATTCATCTGAAAAACCTTATCCATAATGAACGTCACCGCTGTGGTGGCATATTTTATAATGAGTGTGACTTTACTCATTTCGATGATGAAAATTATCGTATTTGGGAGTGGAGTGATATCTATTTCACTGGATTAGATTCTGCTGACTTTTGTAATGCGGAAATTATCACTGTACAAGTGGTTTTCAGAGATGTGTACCACTCACATGTATTCGATGAATGCCTGCGAGATGTTAACTAGACAAGAACGTGAAAATGAATTTAAAATAAACACATCCCCTAATTGTAATTCGCATAGTAAAATAATCGGTCATACATTAGCACGCCGTGAAACATGCAAATATAATGTTTTCGGTGATCTCACACTTTTTTACTTTGTTGAAAGACGAGGGCTTGAAATAGTGATAAATGATCCTCCTGTTATTTACTGTGGTTATACTTTTTACCTGATTACGCTTATGGATTAGGCTTGCTAATGATTGTTGATGCACCTCATTTAAGTCAGAAAGTCATCGAAGGTGCTATCGCTGATTTTCGTGACCGTGGTGAACGTGAGTAGCACTCACCAGAGGCTGTTTACTTCCCTAGTGGCGTTCCTAAATAATTTTACTTCGCCACTGGTAAGTCTGAATATCGAGTTGTGTAAGCGGGAGAAAGCATCTCCCGTTTCATAGCCCAGGGTTTTTCGATTCCCTGCCCTGCAAACCAGACCTTTCCTTTCCCTGAGTTATTTAATTGATCGATAGCCTCCATTAAAGCTGCACTATTTTTTCGCGGTGAATTATCGTCAAATAAGTTTAGTTGCGCCACACCATTACTAAAGAAATCAGCAAGCATGACACCAGCCTTCATATATCTATGGCCATCAATCCATATCCTATTCAGAGAATTGGTGGCCGAATTTATAATGTCACGGGTATCATTTGAAGGAGTTAATAGCTTCATGGATGCTTGGTTTCTATAGTATATTCCATTATTTTCATGTGGGCTGGTACTAACAAAAACGCTGACAAATTGGCAGAATTGTCGCTCATTACGTAACTTTTCTGCTGCTCGTTCAGCATAAGCACAAATTGCCTGATGCATATCTGAATACTGAGTTATGCGATTACCAAAAGACCTGCTGCATATAATTTGTTGTTTTGTCGGTGAGAATTCTTCCAGCTCAAGGCACTGTTCACCACGAAGTTCACGAACTGTTCTTTCAAGTACAACATTGAAATGCTTTTTCATTATCCATAAGGAGCTTTCAGCCAGATCAAGGGCTGTATTAATACCCATCAAGTTGAGTTTTTTGCTAATTCGTCGGCCGACACCCCAGACATCCTCTACAGAGACAAGTGCCAGTAGTCTGCGTTGACGATCAATATTCGATAGATCGACAACGCCACCTGTGGCAGGCCATTTCTTAGCTGCATGGTTAGCTAACTTTGCTAATGTCTTGGTTTGCGCAATACCTACTCCGACTGTTAAACCAGTGTTCTTGAGTACTTTATTTCTCATTTCATGACCAAAATTTTTTAGGGAAGTATAATTTATTACGCCAGATAAATTAACGAAGGCTTCGTCTATTGAATAAATTTCAATGGAAGGAGCTATTTCAGCTAGCGTCTGCATAACACGTTCACTTAGATCGGCATAAAGTGCATAGTTTGAACTGAAAACATAAACTTTAGTATTATATAATTCCCCCCTTATTTTAAAAAAAGGCTCGCCCATTTTTATGCCAAGGGACTTCGCTTCGGCTGATCGAGAAATAATACAGCCATCGTTATTTGAAACGACAATAATAGGTTTCCCCTGTAAGTTCGGGCGAAAAATAGTCTCGCAAGAGGTATAAAAGCTATTTACATCGACAAGAGCAAACATAATTATCTAAGAGACTTAACACTAAAGGTTACCACCCCAAATATTTTCAATTCTTCTATATTTTCAAATGAAATAGAAGAATAATTACGATTATGAGGTACTAACTGTAGAAAAGGATGAGTACGAAGTTCTTTTACGGTGAACTCACCTGAAAAGGCAGCAATCACAATATCACCATGCATGGCAGAAATTGAACGGTCAACCACTAGAAGGTCTCCATCACTGATGCCGGCATCATGCATAGACTCCCCACTAACCTTCATAAAATAGGTGGCACTCGGATGTTTTATCAATAATTTGTTGAGATCCAATTTTTCTTCAACATAGTCATGTGCTGGGCTGGGAAAGCCGCAGGCCACTCTCTCAGAGAAGAGAGGAAGCATCACTTGTTGAGAAGTCTCATTTGGCCTAATGAACTGCATGATGTTGAACCTAGTTGCCTGTATTTATATACAGTATTGCTGAATGTATCGGTGAATCAAGAGGGTTTTGAAGTTATTGTTTTAACTTTTTGAATTATATTGATATTTATCCTTTCATGCTCAATGCAGCTTTGTTGCTTAACTGAAATTCCGTTTAGCGAACACAGCACTCAGCAGGTTGTAGTTATACATTCAGAAAAAACGTATCACTTTGATGGTTAGTCACGTCGATTCCTTGCTCTTCAATAAAGAACCAGCTTTTACTGCGTTTATTCATAGCAATTGGACGTGCATGTGTGATAAGTGCATCATAAATTAAAGTATTCTGCATAGCCGTTATGCAATTTTTAACTGCTAGCTCAAATATCTGAAAAGCGTGTCCCTGAATCGACGTCCTGTCCATTCAGAAACAGGGAGCAGGTCAGCTACTAGAGCGGTGGTCAAGTATACAGATCACAGGTGGTCCTTTAATGTCTGAAGAAATCAAAAACACTGCAATCACTGCTGCAGGCTATGTCTATCAGAACAGGCAGGGGCTTAAACTGCTGTGCGACTGGCTAGACGCGCCGACACGCTATACCCGAGTAAAGTTTGAGTGCGATGACGAGGCTGTTGCTCCAACCGGGCTGGATGACATCGTCGCCGAGCGCCCTAACCATCTCGTTGACCTCCAGCAGGTTAAATATACTCCTAATCCTGCTGAGCATACCCTCAATTGGGCATGGATGTTGGAGAGGGCCGGAAAGACTGCGCGATCGAGGTCGATGCTGCGTAAGTGGTTTGATGCTTTTGTTAAATTGGATTCTGCTTGCGTTGGAGAGCTATCGTTGAAGACCAATCGCCGACCAGATGCTGAGATTGAGTCTTGCCTGACTGATGGAAAAATCGATTTATCCAAAGTTCCAGAGCCACGGCGATTAGAGGTTATCGCCGAACTCGGCGACGAAAAGAAATGTGAATTCTTTTTCAAGCAGTTGCAGATTGTTCACAGCGATAAGAGTTTCGAATCACTTGAGCACGAGATCGATGTACGATTGCGCTTGCACGGCACACCAGAGGGAGTTGCGAACTTAAAAAACGTCGCCTTGAACTGGTCGATTCAGAAAAACTTTCCGCCGCCAGAAGGGTGGATTTCTCTGGAGCAAGTCCGCACTATTCTGCGGGCAATACCGCCGGCCCCCCTGCCGGAAGATTTTGTTGTGCCTCTCGGATATGAGGTGCCTGACGAGACGTTCCACCATGAATTCGTACGTGACACGGTTACCGGGGCCGGGCAGACAATCGTGCTCACAGGGCCGCCTGGTCGTGGGAAGAGCACATACTTGAGCGCGATGTGTGAAGTGCTTGCTGAATCAGGGGTTCCCACGGTACGGCACCACTACTTCCTCTCGACGACCGAGCGGGGACGAGACCGTGTGAACAGTTACGTGGTTGAGCAATCGATCGAGGCGCAAGTCAAACGGTTACATCCGGAAGTTGATGCGCCTGGTAGTGACCTGCGGGGTCTCCTCGAAGCGTGCGCAACCTACTACAAGACTAAGGACAAGCCGTTCGTACTGGTTCTGGACGGCCTGGACCATGTCTGGCGCATCAACAGCGCTGATAAACGGCCGCTGGACGATGTGTTCTCCCAAATTATTCCCTGCCCGGATAACATGGTTCTATTGGTAGGCACACAGCCGGTCGACGACACTCAACTGCCCAGGGACCTCTTGTTAGTTGCACCTAAGGCTAGTTGGCGAATATTGCCGGCGATGTCCGAGAACGCCGTCCTGTCCTACCTTCACAAGGCGGTTGACGAAGGCAGGCTCTTGATCCGGTTCAACGATGAAGAGCAGATAGAACGCCAGTTACAGGAAGCTGCGACCGCACTTCGCAATAAGACCAATGGCCACCCGCTGCACGTCATCTATGCCACGGCTGAGCTTGAGCACGCAGGACGAGACCTGGACAGCTGGAATATTGAGCGGCTACAGGGTGACATGACCAAAGAGGCAAAGTTCTACTACGCATCGTTGTGGGAAGAGCTGCCACCAAGTCTCAAAGACACGCTGCGATTGGTATGTGCGTTTCCCTTCTTTTGGCCCAAAGCCGCTTTTCTGGAGATCTCCGCTAAGCAGGGCGCTGCGCCGCCAGATGTCGCCAGGGTGGAACATCTGCTGCACTCATCGGCTGCTGGTCTGAAGGTCTTCCATGAGAGTCTAGCGGTTTTTGTACGCTCGACCTCTGGCTACGGCGAGCGTATCAAGAATCTGATGCCAGCGGTGGCAATCTGGCTGGAAACTGAGGCGCCACCGTCACTTCGCGTTAACTGGCTCTGGACGGTCCAGGCAAGGTTGGGTAATCCTGAAAATCTCATTACTGGATTAACTCGTGACTGGGTCATGCTTCGTTTAGAGGAAGGCTATCCCGAATCGCTCTTTGCCACGCTACTATCCGAGGCACTGGTCGCAGCGCTGGAGACCAACGCATTTGCAGACGCATATCGACTCGCACACCTGCAATCCCGGATGGTTGGCGGCAGCGAATTTCAGATGCAGAGCGACGACATAGCCCGGCTTGTGTCATTTACCCTGACGCTGACAGCCAATGAAGGGGTCGTCCAAGAAGCCATGGCATCGCGGCACGAAACAGATATTTTGGATGTAGCAGCGCTCGGTTTAGCCTTGCGGGCACGTGGCCAAACTGTACCGGCCGAGACCTGCGGTGAGGAGACCCTGCGTCGTTTTAGAGGCCTCAGCCGCTTCTCCAATCGATATTCAACCAACGCGGGGTCTGACGAATTCCAGTTTCTGGTCGATGCGTTCACACGCCTTGGTGCCATCGGAGCGACCCCAGACACGTTTGCCCAGTTAGTTAGAGAAAATAACCCCATAGTATGGATGCCAAGAGCCAGAATGCTGGTTGAGAACGGTTGCCTAGATGATTTGATGGGTGCGGCTGTTTCGCTACAACCTGATTCGGACACGAGTGTTCTAAGTGACTTCTGCGTTCGTGCGGCCGCAACGGCCGGAGTAAGCATCGTCGACCACGATGACTTCAGCAAGCTGGCGCGAACTCCCTTTGTTGCAGCAGTGGAAGCGGCCTGTAAGTGGACTTCGAAGCCACTAAATGAGCCTATTCCAGTCGAGTGGCTCAAGGGGAACTATTACGAGCGTAAAGAAGATCTGAACACGCTGGTACACCATTGGTTCTTCAGTGGTGTGCACCTGGGTCTATGCATGAAAGCCGAGGAGCAAATCGCCTTCGAGTTCGTACAAGCACCCAGTTACGAGGAAAGGGAGAACATCAGTCACTTCCTTGATGCTCTATCAGAGATTGCAGCTCAGGTTGCAGAGCGTTGGTGGCAAAGGGAATTCGTGGACTTTCATGAGCTATTCGAATTGCTCAAGCCGATCAAGTTCAGGCATTTTAGGCAGAGTCACAGTGCGAGTTCAGCGGCAGACGATTTCCGGGCCGGATTGCATCGTGTTGCCTGCGACATTCGACTTGGAAGCTGCCTGCTCTTCAATCGTGACGATGTGGAACTTACTGAGGCAACCCTGGCAGCGGCAGCCACATCCGAGTGGTTTGACAGTGCATCCTTCCGCACTCAGTACGCGGCAGGATTGCTAACCAGAATGAGTGATCAGGCGGCCACAGCTTTTGTCCATTCTCAACGCGCCATGCTGGATGCAGATATCCGTGACGAGACCAGCGTGCATCTGCAGACGCCTCTGCAGTTATGTGGCATCACTTTGGCCCATAGATTAAACGTCAGCGCTCAAGAGCTTTGTAAACAGGTCTGGGAGTTAACGACCGGCTATGGGCACCGTAAAGATCCCACGTTGAGTAACACTGTCGATGCCATTGGCTACCTTGTAGATGCATCACCAGATGATGCTCGACGGCTACTCAGTCTGCTTTCGCCACAAATCCATCACGTGCTGGACTACACCGACGGAAAAGGCACGAGGCACCTGCTTGAAGTTGCGGACCATCTGCTGGCAAAACTCAGCCCGATGGCTTTGGTCGTAAAATACGAAGAACATACGCATGCAGGTGAATGGTCGCATGCGGAGAACAGTTTGCGAGCATATGTGCAACAGGGCGTCAGGAACGGCTGGCCGCTGGATGCCCTCATGCGTACGGGAGTTCATCACGACGTTCAGGACGAGTTAATACAGCTTGAACGCGATGGTCAGGATGGTGCCGCAGGACAGCTACGTGTTCTTAGAGAGCATGTCGGCTGGAACATTGGTGTGCTACAGGGTACTGGGTCGTCCAGTAACGATAACGACAGTAACCCGTACACTGGCGATGTTACGACATTTGCTCCAGAGCAACTGGATCAGTTGCTAATAAGTCTGGCAACAAGCTACAGCGAAAAGAAAAGACTGCTTCGAGCCTGGTATGAGTACTGGGATCGCTCCGGGCAGGGTAAACGCTTGCTCGCGGTTCTGGATGGTTTGCTGCAGTCAGACGAGGGGCGGCAAAAGGGCATCTTCGATCTGTCTGACCTTGCTTTTGAGACCAAGCGCAGGTTGAGCGGCTCGAAAGCTGCGTGGAAATATCTTGTCCAGGCGCAGATTCGAAATGGCGGCTGGATGAGAATGATGGAGAGAGAGGCGGATACCTGTAAAAGGTTTGACATGGTAGTGGAGTACTTCCCGAGCCGTTGCGATGAGTTTGTTGATGCTACTACCTACAGCTGGTTCGGAGAGCCCGAGCTGCAGCGTGTAGCGCCGACAGAGCTGATGGTCTATTTCTATGTGCAACAAAAACGCATAGCAGATGCCGTAAAGTTTGCCGAAATGATGGTCAACTGCGTGCGTGAAGATACCCGAACCCTGCCTCTGGAACGCCCACGTTGGGCAACAGAACTTGATGCTTCGATGACAATGAGAAAATGATGGACGACCTAAGTATTCTAATCGCCAGACTCGGCTGGCCATCAACCGCTACACGATGGTGGACCATGCAAGAACTTGCCGCCCGGTTGGGTGAATCAGCATCAAAAGCTACAACGGAGGCTGCGTTACTCAGGTTTCTGAGCTCGTGTAAGCTTGAGGCCGAAGTGGTGGAGGTACTTTACGTATTCTGGATAGCGGTGCAGATGCATCGTTACAAGGCGAGCCAGAAATTGGCGCAAAGCATTCCTAAACCGTCCATTCTCTCAAATCTATTGCTGGAAAGCTTTGGCCTACATACTGAGACTCCTATAACCGATCTGAAAGAGGTGACTGAGAGCTTCGCTATTCCACAGGATTTTAACGGTGTTCAAGGAGCGGATCTTCCACGGATTTTTCACACCACTATGGTTAACCTTGAGCGTGATAGCGGCTTCCCATTCATCCGTCAGATGGCGTTCGAGTGGTCAGTAAACAGCAATGTCTACCCAGATGCTCCTTTTCAGGGTGACCACTGGCATTTTGTGAGGCCACTTGGCGACGGGTTCATTGGTCACATCTCTTCCAGGGCTGCCATACGGATGATCTCTGCCTATCTCCGCACGTTGTCGGTTGCTGAAGAGCTCTGGAGCATACCTTCAGAATTGACGGAAGAAATGACTCTGCTGGCATTGCCTGTACACCCAACGCTTGCGTTGCTCCGACCTCTACGTCCATCTTGGTTTCCCAACCGAGCTGACTTCGATGGCAACCACAAGGAAATAGATGCCGCTGTGCATAATCTGATTGAACAAGCCCAAACCGAACGCCCTGGAGACGAGCTGATAGCCTTCACGTCGCCTATCGTAATTTCAACTGAGCGCTGTGTAGAAGTCTCGGTCGTCCGCTGGGAGCAGATAACAGGTGGCTGTATCAAGGATGAGAACCTGGCCGAGCACCTAAAAGACTTTTGGAGTAGCGGGCAAATGCTTCACGGTTATGCACCGGAGCCGCTAAGTACGACGACTGTCCTGATACCGCCCGCCTTTTACTCTGTCGTCGACGAGAGCAGTAGGGCCTGGGCTCTGGCCATGCCGATCGGTATGCACCGGTTGGGCTACCTGCAACATGATCTGTATCCGGAGCGACTCTTATTACCCATTATGCTTGGCTATGACCTGATTGAGGTCATTCCCCGTAACGGGCAGTTGGAGGTGAAATCAGATAATGAGGTGGTCGCCAACCTATATTACTGGAATGTGGGCTGGGGACCAGTTCGCCCGATTCAGTTCGATGGAAACTGCGGGACGGCTCTTGTTTCTAAAGGTAAAGCCTATCGAGAGCTACCCGATATGCCAGACCAGGATATGCGATCATTCTACTTCTGGCGTATACGAACACTTCACAGAAAGGGCTCCTATGAACGTTTCGAGGAAACGCTGAGCTTCGGGGTAGTGTTCGTGTGAAGGAGTGAATTATAGTCATTTAAGTTAATAGGTTGATGTCTATAAATAGTCAACTAAGTTTGAATGGCCTGTGAGAAGTATGGACTGTTCTCATGGGAACAAGATGAAAATGGCAGCCATCCACGCAGCGCTGGCTGAGTACAGCGCTGTAATCAAACGTATCCTTACGCCGTGTCAAAATAGAAGATTCTATCTGGCCGGGGTGTTTCACAGCGGAGCGGGCATAGGCACAGATGTTGCTGGCCACAACAAAGGTTCAGGGCTGTTCACTGCCTGCTGAAAAACTTGAAGCCACGTATCGACGGGTAAAACGCTCATGCTAATCGTGGCCAACGTCATCATCCACAATAGAGGTGTAATACAACTCTGGCTGAGGGAACGAATGTAGCGGTGTCAGGCGCAGCTATTAAGATTAAAATCGCATTAACAGGTCACGAAAAAATTTTTTATTCATATTCAATTAACTCTTTTTCCTGCCTTCTGAACACTTAGTTTTCTGCTCCAAAAAATAATTTATTTGCATTGACAATAGGTTCAGGTCTTACCAGATATGGCGTTGCGCCCCTTCTCAGATTAAGATTACAAATTAATCTAAAAGTCAAGTCTTGATCTGTTTTTATTCGTAACTAAGATAATCGCCATGACATGTAAAAGCACAACATATGTACGCCATGTTTAAAAAAAGCACACTATATTGATTATAAGGCGAGGACACCCTCCATGCGAAATTCCGTTCCAGCATTGCAAATTAGTAAAGAAAAAAAACAGTATGTCGGTGATTTTCTGGATTGCATCGTGGATTCGCTGGATCTGACAGAGACGCAACATAATCACATTGAAAGGGCGTACCATTCGGTCGGGAAATATATTTCTGAAGGCGACAATCCGATTCTTGAAGGCGCTGTCATTTATTCACAGGGCAGCGTCAGACTCAATACGACGGTTAAGCCAAAGGGTAGTGAGCAGTATGACGTTGACCTGCTATGTTACTTACCCAATGCCAGCAAGGCTACTGGCTGGGCACAGGTACTTGATGCCGTTTACCAACGCCTGAACAGCCATGAAACCTATCGTAAAATGCTTACTCCTCTCCCCAGAGGATATCGCATAATGTATGCAGGCGATTATCATCTGGACATAACGCCTGGAATAGACTGGAGTCGAAATGCCTCAGAAGAGAATCATCCTCTGTGGATACCAGATTCCCGGCTTATGAATTGGAAAGAATCCAATCCTGCAGGTTATGCAACCTGGTTCGATTCCATTACTGAAAAATATCCTATATTTCTTATGTTTGAGGCTGCCTGCGAAAGTCTATCGAAATCTGCGTCAGTCAGACCTCTGCCTAATCGTAATCATAAAAAATTGTTGAATCGCATCGTGCAGATTTTCAAACGGCATCGTGATGTTTGGGCTGCCAGCAGGGGCGCAGAGTGTGTTGAATTAAAGCCCATATCAGCAATTATTACGACGCTTTCTGCGCATGCATATAATTTAATCTGTGATCGAGAACGAATTTATTCTACTGACTTTGATGTTATCCTAGACGTACTTGATTTGATGAAGGATTTTATTGTTGAAAGAGACGGATATATTTACGTTTCTAATCCAAGCATGCATGCAGAAAATTTCGCAGAAAAATGGAACATTGCGGAAGGCGAGAAAGGCTATAAGCTTCATCGGAATTTTCTTCAGTGGCGTGAGGCTGCAATTGAAAATATCAATGAGATTGCTGCTTCTGTAGGAGAAGATGAATTACTGGAAAGACTGAGTAAATATTTCGGTGAAAGGCCTGTCAAAGCTGTTCGCGATGCCATGCTTGAAGAGGTTAACTCAGCCCGAATTCAAAATGGCTTAAATGTACTCCCCTTCACAGGAGCGCTGTCAGCAGGAACGATGGGTGCTTCGGCTTCTGCTCAACCAATACCCACAAACACTTTTTATGGTGGAGAGGTTGCATCGCCGATTGTCGTGCCAAAGAACACTTTCTTTGGGGATTAAATAAGGATGAATGTATTTAAGCCTCATCGACGTCTGACTTTGCCTGAGCAATATCATGGCCTTTGCGCCCAATATCCTGAGGGAAAATGCAAGATAATTGGCAAAAATAATACTCTTGTATGGGAAGGGATCCTCAGACCTACTCCATTCAGCCGTGAGTATAAAATTCGGCTGGAGTATGCTCCCCCGTCAGCACCTCATTGTTATGTGGTTTCGCCTGAACTTAAAACACTCTCTGGTGGTAAGAAGATCCCGCATACATATGCTTCTTCACCATTATCTAAAATAACACAGTTGTGCCTTTTTCTACCGAAAGAAAGGCATCCAGATAAGTTTGCTGAGTGGATGCCGCAATATCAACTGAGTGAAACAATACTTCCCTGGGCTTCACTATGGCTGTTTTATTTTGAGCAATGGCTGCATTCAGGGGTATGGGAAGGTGGAGGGGCACATCCTAATGACGATGACGACGGAGTGTATTATGAGGAGCTTCCACGTCCTGGTATAGGCTCACGAGGTCGAAGAAAATTCTAATTCTTATACATACAAATTCACACGACAGCAGGACAAAAAATGAGTCTATTCTGGAAGGAGCAACTTTCCAAAGTTATCGATTATGTTACCCGGCAAAAGCGTCCAGGCGTCATCATGTTGGCTGCAGGGTCAGCCATGGTTGCGAGGAATGTCTGGAATTTCGTTTTTACCGGAACTTTTCGCGGTGAATCTCTATCTATTGGCACCGCTGAAGGTAATGTGATTAGCGATTACATAGTGCCAATTATTGGTCTGTTGCTCATCCTTGCTGGTTCTTCCCTGTTAATAATGGGTGAACGACAAGCGCATAAGCAAAACTCTCGAAAGCGCATTTTACTTGTAACAGGCAGCGGGTTAAGAACAACTACAGGCACTGGTCTGGACAAAGCTGTTCAAGCAATATTGAAAGGCATGATTCAACCGCAAGAAATTGATATAACTCAGCGCATTCGTGATGGGGTTGTCATAGAGCCTGAGATGACTTTCCAGCGGCAAATATTGCCAGCAAAAGACAACATTACGCAAAGCCTGTCGAGTGGCGACAAGGAAATGACGCAAGTGGCTTACGGTGGTTTTTTACCTGTGCCTTTTACGTTTTTTTTAGGGAATGTACTGGATGATAAAAGCGATGTCACTGTATTTGATTGGGACAGAAAAGATGAGAAATGGCGCCATATTTCCATCAATCATGTTGATGACGAAGAAAATTTCATGAGTGAAACCATCTGTATACCTAATTCAGATGAAATAGTACTGGTCGTATCGTTTTCATACAGGGTGAACATTGAACAAGTTGTTAATAGCTTCCCTGGTCTGGGAATTGAACATCTTTATCTGGAAAATAATAAATTCGACAATCACTGGTCTCTGGCAAAGCAGCGCCGTCTCTCAATGGAATTTGCAGAAAGAGTTAAAATGTTTTCAGGCATGGGTATTCGAACTATACATTTGATTATGTCTGCTCAGAGCAGCGTGGTCCTGAACTTTGGCCGTCGTTATGACAGCAGGAACATGAGCGACATTATCGTTTACCAGTTTGAACAGTCAAATTCTAACCCATATCCCTGGGGAGTGTATGGTTTATCACACCGACATGAGAACAGTGGCTTTGTCACCAGGAAGAAAGGGAAGGTTGAAGTATAAGCTGGTGAGCTTTTCTGAGCTTGTATGCCGCCTTGATACAAGCTTATTAATGCTAAAAATTAATTATAATTTAATTTTTGTGGTTAAATATCACCGGTTGTTCATTAATCATCATTGCAAACAATTCTGCCTGAAACCTCGCATCATCCAGAGCATTATGGCTTGGGTGGCTGATGGGGTTAAGTTTCTCGACCATACGCGATGATTTTGTTTCAGACCAGAGGCATCCGGTTAATCCCATATAATATGCTTTCATATCTATAGCCGTGAATCCAAACGGATTCTCATGAAGAAATTTATGGAAATAATAGTTGATAAATGACCAGTCAAATGGAGAATTTAATCCAACAAATATTATATTACTTTCAGGTTGCTTTATAGTACACAGCCACTCATGCAGGTGTTTCATTGCTTCTAAGGGGGGGAGCCCATTCTGCTGAAGATATTCTAGACTCAATCCTGACACTTTGAGCGCTTCTTCATCATGTCGAGGGCTGTCAGGCTGTAATTCAATATAAATTGACATAAGCGGGTCCTGGACGAGGCAAGCACCAATGCTCAGGAGGCTAAATTCTCCGGGAATTGGTCCAGAAGTTTCCACATCAACAGAAATATAGATTTCATTTTTTTTCATGTGATTTTTTTCTCATATCAGGAAAGTATACTCACCTCTATTTACAGAAAACCATGTGTAGATGCAATTGACAATTCAGCTACAATTAAAAAAAATCACTCATGCTAATTTCCCTGCAATCGGGCATATGCGCTTCAACACGTAGTACAGACGATGCTCATGACAACGCGTTAGCAGAAAGCATCACGGATTTTGTTAGTAATTAAATTTTATTAAAAATCAACAAGTTACTGAAAACTAACTGTTAGTTTCATTCAGATACAATGACGGCTGTGTGATCGCACGTTCAGCCGAGGCAAAACGCCTGGGGATCAAGATGGCGGCGCCACTGTTCCTGAATGAGCGCTTTTTCAGGCAGAACGGCGTGCATGTGTTCAGTTCTAATTACGAGCTCTACGGCGATATGTCTGCGCGCATGATGGCCATACTGGGCGAAATGGCGGCAGGACAGGAAGTGTACTCAATTGATGAGTCGTTTCTGGACGTCACCGGCATTAACAATGTGATCCCCCTTGAGACGTTCGGACAGCAGATGCGTGAACGTATCAGGAAGGAAACCGGGCTGATTATCGGCGTGGGATTCGGGCCAACAAAGACGCTGGCCAAGTTGGCTAATCATGCCGCGAAGAAATGGACGCAGACAAAAGGCGTGGTTGACCTGTCGAGCCGAACCCGCCAGCGAAAATTACTGCACCTGACCGACGTCAGCGATATATGGGGTATCGGCCCGCGCATTACTAAGCGCATGTATCAGCTGGGTATCAATACGGCTTTACAACTGGCTGACAGCAACATCAGCATGATTCGGAAAAACTTTGACGTCATCGTTGAGCGCACTACCCGTGAGCTCAATGGTGAATCCTGCATTGCACTGGAAGACGCCCCGCCGCCAAAGCAGAATATTTTAAACTCCAGGTCATTTGGCGAGAGGATCACAGAGCTGGAGGACATGAAGCAGGCTGTCACACTGTATGCCACCCGTGCGGCAGAAAAGCTGAGAGAGCAAAACTCACGTTGCCGTCATATTGGCGTATCAATTTCAACTGCAAGGCACGCGGATGATCCGCAGTATTCGAATACGGCGTCTTGTGTCTGCGACTACCCCACCAGCGATACGCGGGACATTATCGAATCTGCCTTACGCGGGCTGAGCACCATCTGGCGCGACGGCTACCGGTATGCAAAAGCAGGCGTCATGCTGGGCGATTTTTACCAGTCAGGTGTAGCGCAATTTGACATGTTCAGTGAGCAGCAGCCGCGAGCTAACGCTGACGCGCTAATGGCCGCGCTGGACGCTATAAATCGCTCCGGGAGGGGCAAGGTATTCTTCGCAGGACAGGGGGAGCAAGACAGCGCGTGGCAGATGAAACGTGAGATGCTATCGCCTCGATACACCACACGCTTCAAAGATATTCCCAGGATAAAGTGAGTTCGCACTACCAAAAGGCAACCTTTAAATTTAGTATTAAGTGGCCCTACTATATTTGCACATAAAGAATGGAGTTCTCATGTCATATAGCTGCTACTTTCTTCTCAATCGTCGGGAAATGGCGAGCCTCAACTGCCCCGGCATTGGTACTTTCCCAGCCTTCTCAGGTCAAAAAGAAGGCCGTAACAATCCTGAAAAAACTAACATACCTGATATAGGGCCGATTGTTCGTGGCCGCTATTTTATCGTTGAGCGGCCTACGGGAGGACGGTTGGGGCCGTTCAAAGAACGTTTGCTGAAAGATATCTACGGAACGGATCGCTCAACGTGGTTTGGGCTCTTTCGTGACGATGGGAAAATTGATGATTACACGTTTGTTCAGGGAGTTAAGCGTGGTAATTTCCGTCTGCACCCTATTGGGCCATTAGGACTGAGTGAAGGCTGCATTACACTTCAACACCCAATTCAGTTTAATTACATGCGTGACATGTTCCTGAAATCTGGCCCGACTCTGAACATCCCTGGCAGCCAGCTGAAAGCCTACGGCACGATAAAGGTCTACTAACGATGCGCATTATTTTACTGGGTTTACTGTTTATTCTTTGTGCGGTAGCTATTTCAAAGGCTATTGCGGTCATAGTGCCGGTCACATTCTTCTATGCCATCGCCGGTATTTTCAACATCAGCGGCGATGAGGCAACCATAGATTTTGTACTTACAGCCAACGTCATTATTTCTGCCATTATGTCTTTTGCACTAGTATGGGTGCTCAAAGGATTTTTCAGAAAGCGTTGAACATAGCTGTATGCACATTGTTGGTTAAAAAAATGAGCCTGCTAACTATAGTGAACGTTACGCCCCTTCCGGAGGCCGGTTAACTTATGTCCGGCGCTGGTTAATTTCTTCGCGCAGTGCGTCGCGCTCCTTCTCTGCGTCCACCAGCCGCTGTGAGAGCATCATCAGGCCGTTATGGTGTGAGTATGCCGCCAGCTGGGCTTCCGCCGCTTCCAGCTGCGCCTGCTGTGCGCCCCATTGCTCTGCATGCCGTCGTGTCACCGCCTCGATAAACATTTCTGCTGCAGCGTCGGGATTGCCCTCAAACGTCACCCTGCCCTCATTCACTGTAAGTTGCGCCCGCGTGCCGTCCGATCCGCAGAACGTGACCACCAGCGGCGCCGCGATTATGGGTAGGGAAAATGTAGCGCCGGCGTTCAGGGTTAATTCGCCGGCGATCGCTGTTTCTGACAATGCGGCCGCATTATCGGCAAAGGTGTGTGAGTCGGTTGGGTTGGTCATGCTGGTGGCCTCTGAGTCAATGTGACGGCCAGGATAAGGGGTTTGTGATATCGGTAACGCCATTTCCTAAGCTAAGCCTAATGTTGGCCCTGTACCCTGCCGCCAGCACACAGCCACTGCTGCTGTTTACGAACTAGATGGACATTCCCTGCGATACGATTTGCCTGCCTTGTGCAGGCTTTTTTTATGGCAGGTACGGAATGACTTTATAAAGCGATAAAAGCCCGCTTGATGCGGGCTGTTAAGGGTTGCGGGCTATACGTCGTCGCTTGCGTTACGGAGCGCTTTCTCTCTGCGTCGGCGCGCAATCTTCTGTCCGATTGGCTCAATATAACGGTAGCTTAGCCAGCCCAGCAGTAGCGCCAGCAGGACGTTACACACGAAGAACACCATGCCCTGATCCGTGAATGCTTTTGCTAACCGGGCTTTGGTCACGATATGGAGCAGATATACAGAGAATGAAATATCCCCCAGCCACACCAGCCAGCGCGGCGTGATGCGCCCTAACCAGCTGTCATTAAACGCCACAGCGGCCAGCAGCAGTGCCAATACGGTACCGGACGCCATCATGCCATGCCCTATATTCTGGTAGCTGATAATGTGCTGCACAAACAGGGCAACTGCAGCCAGCAGGAAAGGCACCCGCATGGCAACCGGCAGGCGCGCCATGTGCGGGTAAACCAGACCAATCAGCACGCCTGCAGCGAACTGCCAGATGATCGGGTTCGTCATCAGGTTCAGGTAGGCATAGCCCATGTCATATCCGCTCACCAGCAGCGTCGGCTGGTGGCCTGCTGCCATCGGTACTGCCACCAGCACCGCGCCCAGCATTGCGGCCAGCGCCACCCAGCGGGCGCGCACCAGCAAGCAGACAGCCATCATCAGGTAAAACAGAAACTCATAATTGAGCGTCCAGCGCACGCCCATAAACGCGTTATCGTCCACGTAAAACGGCGCGTGCTGCGGCAGGTAAACGGATAGCGTCGCCGCGCTAATCACCGCCTGCGTCTTTTCAGCATAGTGAAACGTCGCCATTCCTCCGCTTAAGAAAAAGTTGATCAGTAGCAGAATGAAGTAGGCAGGCAGCAGGCGCAGCGCACGGCGCTTCAGGAAATCGCCTGCTGCAGCGAATCCAGTACCCATGCGCGATACAGAGAGTGTGATAACAAAGCCACTGAGGATGAAAAACAGATCCACACCAACAACGCCGGTTGAAAGCAGTTTGGTTAATGCCGGGTACTGCTCCTGTATCTGGTAGCGGAAATGAAAGGTAACGACGGCGAGGCAGGCAAGACCGCGCAGCGCCTGAATAGATTTGAGTTGTTGTGTCATAAGTCCGTTTGAAAATCGTCAAAATATTGTAAAGAAGGGCGCATTCTAGGGATGTGATCCAGAGAGAGCAACCATTAAAAAGGCGCGTTAAGCGCCTATCTAATAACGAGACGTTAATTTATTCCAAGTGTGAAGTTACAGCTAAAAATATTGATTCTTTGTCAGCTCAACCTTTTCAAGCTTATATGAGGAAAAGGATTCTCTCATTTTGAAAACACGAATATTAGGTCCAATAAGGCTTCTGGCATAACTTTCCACTTCATTATCCACTCTACACCCAAGTATTATTTCTTTAATTCTTTTTTTATCAAAACTTTTAATTCCATGATGTAAAAATATGAGACGGTACTCATGCTCATATTGCCATGCTTCCCCTTTGTGCATGAACAAGGCCATAGAAATATCAGTTCCATTTGAAGTATAAAAATTAACGCATGGCGGCTTTCCTTGGTAAATGACATTTCCATATAGTAAACAATCTTTAGGAAAAAAATCGTCGGGTAGCTTGTCATCAAATCCAATGCAAAAACCTGTGTGAGAATGAGCGTAATGCGACCACATTAAAAAATTTGTTGGGTCATGCGTTAGACAAAGAACGCCATGTGATTGTAACGAGCCACCGCGAAGCATCAATGCATCATGTGATTCGGCTGTATCTCTTGAGCTTAACCACCTTTCGCAATCCTCCTCGGCTGATTTAGGCCATAACTCAAAAAATCGCTTTTTTTTCTCATATTCCGTAGCATCAAAGGAAAAGATTACTTTAAACTCAGTTGGGTCGTTGAACTCAATAGCAGCGGTTGCCTTTAATGTCGCACCCTCAACAAACCGGGACAAATATTTTAAGGTTTCATTTCCATCTGCACTGCCAACATATTTATAAAGCATTTAATATTCCTTTTTCCTGCTATTAAAGTTGCCAATCGCTAATTCAGCTGCAGAAATTATTTAATAAATGTATCGCCACACTTGCAGCAGTACCACTGCCTTTCATAATTCTCCCGCGCTCTGCGCCGGTTGTGTCGGTTGAGGTGAGCCACTAGCGCGGTTATCAGCAATGCGATGATTGCTCCAGCAATTACCGATCCCAGTACTGTAGTCGCCTGTATATCGAGTATCAGCCAGCCAGACAGGAGGAACGAGGCGACAAACGTAAGCACCTCCAGCTTTCCGCCAGCTGGTGCATTACGCGAAGCAGCAACCGACTGGCGCGTTGATCTGCCCTGCCGCCTGCTTCCACCTGATCCGCGATTCGATATCCATCCTGTATGGCTGACGCTGCGCGTGTTTGAGGTTCCCTGCTCATAGACTGCCCTGCTGCTCTTAACGCTTGCTGAGCCGCAGTGCGGACATTTGATCCTGATTTCCATATTCTGCCGTTCTGATTTGCTTAAATTGATAACCGGCCACCAGCCGAATAGCTGGTGGTCAATCAATGAGAGGTATTAACGCCATTTTGGCAGGCCCAGCTGATCAAACTCAACGTAAAGCGGCATGCCGGTACTGTGCCGGTGGCCCACCAGCGACTCCCGGCGCTCCGGTATCTCGTCTACTTCCACGGCGTTTTTGTACAGATACACCGCCTCTTCCGGATCTTCGAAGCACCAACGATACTGATACACGTCCGTTGGCGTGATCCCCATGCAGACGCTGAGTGTGTACAGAAGGCGTAGAAGCCCTGTCCAGCTGCCATCAGGTAACTTGCGGGCGTGGATGATGCCGCATTTCGTCGTGAGATAGTCATGAACTTCACTGTCCGGCCAGCCCTCAAAAGATAGCCAGCCGTACTTACTTAGTCGGTCATCCATCAGCGCCCGGATGCCGGATTTTTGCTGGTGGCCAGCGCGGAGGTTTTCGACGGCTTGCGCATGATATAGGTCGGAAACTCTATGCTTGCCACCTTATCGTGAAACAGCGCCATCGTGTGCGCCTCTGCGCCACCACCAGCGGCGATCTCAACATTCCCTGCCGGTTGCCCGTAAATATCGCTGAACTGCTCTGCAAGCGCCTGAGCGACGCTGTAGCAGGCGGGATTTAAATCGGTACTGCCATCAGACTGCTGCTCCAGTTTGAAGCCGTGCGCCAAAAATAGCGCCCTGATTTCCTGTTTAATCACTGTTCTTTGCATCCTGTGGCTGTACATCCTTTGTTAAATCTGACGGCTTACGTGGTCCCATGTGCGTAACACGAAAACCTGCGATAGAAATTTCACCTTCAGCCACCAAGAGATATTTTTTAAGCTCTAACGTGATCCCAAATTTAGTAGCCGTTGCTTTAAGAGAGGATGCCTCCTGCTGATGTGAATTATCACCACACGGGAACCAGATTATTGAGTCGCCGGGTGTCAGCGCCCGGATAGCATCGGTTCTGTTCAGCTGGTTAATTATTTTCACTCTTTATTTTTGTCCTGTTCACATACTGCATTGAGGTGATGTTGGATCCACTCTGACAGCTTCATTCCTTCCCGCTGTGCCTGTGCGACATAGCGGTTTTTAACGTCGGGAACGACGCGCATCTGAATCTGAGCCGTCGCTGGTGCGGCTCCTTTAACTGAATTTAAAGCCCGTGGGTCGCGTGCTTTATCGGTCATGATTAGCCTCGATTAGTTGCCCCTTCTGCCGGGGCGTATTCTTCATAGACGTCAGCGAAATACTCGTTACAAAACCCCAGGGCGCAATCCATTTCCTGAATGGCTTCCAGCGCATCGAGCGGGCTTCCGTCGCATTCATATAGTTTGAACTCATACGGCAGAGTAAACCGTGCTGCCGTGATGTGTACCATAAACGGCAGGTTATATTGCTCTGCCTTTTCCCCCATCTGCATCTGCCACTCAAACGCAAACTGATATTCGCCTTCGGTGTCTGTCATGGTGGCAGTGCCGGTAACGGTATCCGCTGTGTGCGCTGTTACCGTGATCTGCTGTGGCTCCCACCATTCCAGCTCAAACATATTGCTGAGCACCATCGGGTGCGCCGGTGCCGTACCCGGACGCCAGCCTGACTTAAGGATGTAGTCGATGTGATCGCGGTAGCCCAGGTTGATCTCTTCAAATGTGTGTTCATCGCCAGTGTAGCCAAAGCAAATGTGATTACGCAGCCAGACAACGGTCGCCAGGTCGGTGCAGCTGGTGGCCACCAGCTCGTAATTGGTTTTGATATCGGTGTAGGCGTCAGCCTCGTTAAAACCAGGCTGCTGACTGTGCTTAATTACGCCGGTCAAAGTGTAAGACATGTGCTGAAGCGCAGCAGTCGCGGTCATTTCGCTATGGGCTGGAGTGGAAGCAACAGATTGCGGTGCAGCTGTGGTCTGCTCCTTATGTTTGCTCACAATTTCTTCAAACCATGCCTTAAAGCGTTTACGGAATACGCTGGCGGTAAGAGGGCTACAGTCACGCACTGAATACAGCTCTTCAACACGGATTCTGTCACCATCGGTCCATGTGATCGAGCCGTAGCTGGTCAAAGTAGAGGCGTTCAGGGAAGGTTGGATATCACGGGCCAGCAGATCATTAACGAGAGAGAAAAAGGCAGCTTTCAACATCGGTTTCATCGTGGGTAGTTCCTTAGAGCCTGGAGCCGCCAGGGCGGTGGCGCTAAAGCAGCGCCATGAGTTGAAATATACAGATCGTGGATTTGATTGTCAATACAAGCAAATTAATTAGCTATCACTGTCGCGGCTTACCAATCAGCACCAGCTGTTTCACATTACTTATTGCTTCTTCGGCCCAGTCACGATCGAAGCCAGGCATAGTGTCAAACGCACTGGCTATATCAGCCGGTATAGCGTCGATGTACTCCAGTCCCGCCTTTGCCACCTCCACCAGCTCCGAACCGGAACGCCGTATCGCCAGCAGCTCTCTGGCCATCATCTGCGCCAGCGTATGATTAGGCGCAAATACCAGATTGTTCTGCGGTTCAGCGGCGAACATTTCCAGCTCTTTATCAGTCAGGCGATCGTTGATCATGGCGGTTTCCTCAGCTCTCTGTGGCGATCATGTTTATTGCAGGTTCAAAGTCAGCAGGCGCTATATGCCCTTCTCTAAACGCCAGGCGCATAGCGATGTTATGACGGCCGCGGGAAAGGAGAAACGCCACGGCACCCGCGCAGTGTGCCTCTTTGCCGGACGGAGTGTAGCCCTCGCCGTCTTCGTCCTCTTCTTCGCCTGTACGGTGCGTAGTTTTGTGGCAATAGAACGATGAAAAGTCGTCTCGCAGCAGGTGCGCTTTGATGCCCTCAAGGCGTCCGGGATTCAGCTCGATGCCACCAGCTTTCAGGAACGGGCAGTTAGCGCAGGGCGCTTTGAGCCGGAAGAATTTGCGCAGGTTCATTACTACTCTCCATCCTTGATGAAGGTAAACCAGTGCGTTAAACCACGCTTACCGCTGATGTGGCCAAACAGGGGTTTCTGGTCAGTCAGTGCCAGAATGTCCCGCGCCCGGATCTGCGTTTCATTCCATTTAAAAATCAGCAGGCCGTTCGGGCGCAGCACGCGGAAGGCCTCAGTAAAACCGGCGCGCAGATCATTGCGCCAGGTTCCGCGATTGAGCACTCCATACTTGAGGCGCTGCCAGCCCTTCTCGCCAGCCCTCTCCAGGTGTGGTGGATCAAAGGCAATCACATAAAAAGAGTTATCCGGGAAAGGCAGCGATCGGAAGTCGGCAATCACGTCCGGGCTGATAACCAGCTCCCGGTCGGGCAGCTGGTGGGTCTCTTCCCGGATATCGGAATACAACACGCGTGGATCGGCTTTATCGAACCACATCATGCGTGGGCCACAGCACATGTCTAATACGGTCTTATCCATGCGTACGCGCCCCTGCACACTGCCAGTCAGCGCAGCCTTCAAAGACATACGGATTCAGTTGCCAATGAATGCGCCCACAGTCCGGGCAGTTAAGGCGAGTCTTTCCTGTGCCTGGCTTGCGGCGACGGGCGCGGCT
>Ga0209795_10000467_pt1 | contig 31183 bp, 25 predicted proteins | sample AgamicOrMarz_FD_187166 | JGI IMG/M metagenome (GOLD analysis project Ga0209795, IMG submission 187166) | Agave microbial communities from Guanajuato, Mexico - Or.Ma.rz (SPAdes) (version 2) | ecosystem: Host-associated > Plants > Phyllosphere > Phylloplane/Leaf | place: Guanajuato, Mexico...
CCGTGGGCCCGCCGCGAAGGGTCATCCATGACCCAGCGCGGCTAACCCGGCATCCATGCCGGGTTGCCCACTGCGCAATGCCTGCGTTCGGCCCTTGTGGTTGATGGGGCGTCCAAGATCAAAAGCCAAAGCAAAAGCAAGGCGGCTTAACGGCTGACCTATTCTTTGCGGTCGTACTCCGTCCCAATTGTGGGGCTTGCTCGCGAAGGCGATGGTTCAGTTGATACCAACGTTGGCTGATACGCTAACTCCGTGGCGAGGGAGCTTGCTCCCTCGCCACAGGGGACTCGTGACAGCCTCAATACCCGGGACACAACGCAAAACCTGTGGGAGCGAGCCTGCTCGCGAAGCGTCAGTACAGCAACGTCGATGCAAGCTGACCCACCGCTATCGCGAGCAGGCTCGCTCCCACATGGGAAGGGTGAGTAGTCAGCAATGTCTATGCCCGGGATATTTATCGCCCCTTTAGACAGACTCAACCTGCAAGAGAATTTTCCTGGCCTTGAGCAGCACCGGCAGGTCCACCATCTCGCCTCCTACCGAAACAGCACCATTGCTCGATTGCGCAAACGCCTGTACCACGTCCCTGGCCCAGGCAACCTCCCGTTCGGACGGCGCGAACAGTTGGTTGACCAGCGCCACCTGCCGGGGATGAATGCACAGTTTCCCAGCGAAGCCCAAGGCCTTGCCCTTGGCGGATTCATTACGCAGCGCCTGCTGGTCATCAAGGGCGACGCTGACGCCATCGATCGGCGCCTCGATGCCCGCGACCCGGGACGCCACGACGATGTGCGAACGTGCATACAGCAAAGCCTCATCGCTGCCGTCGCTGTTGATGTCGAGCTGGTAATCCACCGAGCCGAATGCAATGCGCTGCACCCCGGGTTGCCGCGCCACCTCCAGTGCCTGATGGACGCCCAGTGCCGTTTCGATCAGCGCGATCACTGGCGCGTGGGTCGCGGCGCGCAGCGCATGTAGCGCTTCGGCTGATTCGGCTTTTGGCAACATCACGCTCTGCACCTCGACCGCCGAGAGCATCTCAAGATCTGCCGCGAACCACGGCGTACCGTAGGCGTTGATCCGCACGCACACGCTGGCGCCCGAAGCGATCGCGGCGACCACATTCTGCCGGGCCGAGGCCTTGTCGGCGTCGGCCACGGCATCTTCAAGGTCAATGATGACCACATCGGCACCGGCCCCCAGCGCCTTGGCAAAGCGCTCTGGCCGATTACCGGGAACGAACAGATAGGAACGCATGAAACCCACCTTGAAAACTTCATGAATGATTTTGGCTCGCGGCCTGGGTCAGGCCAGCGTGGCTGTCGCTTCCATGCACACGCCGCCATCGGGCCCCTCGGCCCAGAGCAACACCTCGCGGTCGTCTTTGCCCGGCGCGCCACACACCTGGAAAGGCGCCGTGTCGTACAGCGCACGCACTGCCCGGAAACTGAAATGGGTGATCGTCGCATCGGGCATCTGCTGGCGCAGCAGATCGACCAGCAGTGTAGCGATCAATGGGCCCTGGACGACCAGGCCGGGATAACCCTCGACGTTCTGTGCGTACTGACGATCGTAGTGGATACGATGCCCATTGAGGGTCAACGCCGAATAGCGAAACAACAGCACCGGGTCCGGGGTGATTTCGCGCTTCCACAAGGGCGTGTGTTCGGCAAGTCGGGGGGCAGGCGCAGCAGCCCCTGGCGACACATTATTGCGGTACACCAGATCCTGCTCTTCGCGAATCAACACGCCATCGTCGTCCATGACTTCATGCTGCAGCGTGACAAAAACCAATTCCCCGCTGCGTCCGCTCTTGTAGCTGACATCAAGGATGGTCGAGGTCCGTTCGACCCTGTCCCCTGCCCGGGGGCTGCGAATGAACTCCAGTCGGCCACCGGCCCACATGCGGCTGGGTAACTCGATCGGCGGCAGGAAGCCGCCTCGCTGGGGATGGCCGTCCGCGCCAATATTCGACTGCCGGGCCACCGGCAGGAAATACAGCCAGTGCCAGGGCTCAGGCAGCCGATCACCCGGACGAGCGACGCACTCCCGATGATCCAGGGTCGCGGCCAGGGCCGTCATGGGCGTGAGTGTCAGCTGATCCTGCACCGATTCCTGGCGGCCGATCCAGCTTCTCAGATGTTCGATGTCGATACTCATGGTTTCCTTATCCCTAACGCTTCACGCACTGCCTGGGCCACGGGTAACAGCGGGTCCTCTTCAGGCGTCGACGGGTTGAACAGCTTGTTGTGGCAGATAGCGACCGCCAGGTTCAAGTCAGGATCAGCCCAACCAATTGAATTGCCTTGCCCTGGATGACAGATGGCGCGGGGGTTCTGGACGCAGGTCACAGGCGGGTAATCGCCGCCAAACCAGAAGCCGCCGACGGTAATCGGTATCGGGAATCCAAACATCACCGGATCCGGCTCCTGGCTATTGGCCCGAGGGGTATTGAAGGTCGCGACCAATTCCCTGGACAACAGGCGCACACCGTCCAGCTCACCGCCATTGGCCAGGAATGCCCAGAATCGCGCTTCGGACCGCGCATTGAAAATGCCCCCGACCCCGGCCACCTCCGCACGCCGGACATCCGCTCGCTCGAACACCGGAGGCACCAGGGCCACCGGCTCCGGCATCGACGCCAGGAACAACGGCGGCAGGTACTCGGCAGGCACCGGGACCATCGCATTGACCTGTTTGGCGACGCGCGGCGCCGCAGCGTCGGGAAGACCGATCCAAAGATCACTGATCCCCAGCGGCTCGGCGATTTCCTCACGAACGAACTGGCCCAATGAGCGGTGCTTGAGGTCCACGCGACGCACCAGCTCACCGACGATCCAGCCAAACGTCATCGACAGGTACAGCGTCTGGGTGCCGGGCTCGGCGAGCGGCTCAAGATCAGCGATGGCCTGGGTCATCCAGTCCCAATCACACAAACGCTCAGGCGTCATGTCGGCCGGCATCTGCGGAACACAGGCGCGATGGGTCAGGACATCGCGCACGGTGGTGCGTTCTTTACCCTTGGCCGCATATTCGGGCCAGTAACGGCTGACCGGCGCCTCATAATCGATTTGTCCGCGGTCCGCGAGAATATGCAACGCCGTGGCGGCCACCGCCTTGGTAACCGAATACACATTGAATAGCGTATCGCCGTCCACCGGGCGCGGATCCGCCGGGTCGACGACCCCGCTCCAGGCGTCGATCACCAGCTTGCCATCGAGGTACGCCGCCACCTGTAGACCGATTTCGCCACCCTCACCCGTCGCATGGTCCAGCGCCCTTTGCACGATCGCTTGAGCCTGCGGATTAATCGCCTTGTTCATCATCACCTCCCCTTGGCTCAAGGCCGGCTTTGCAGAATAAGCTCGGCAGCGCGCCAGGCCATGGCCATCATCGGCCCATTGGTGTTGCCTGAGACCATGCTAGGAATCACCGACAGGTCCATCACGCGAAGGCCCTGCACACCCCGGACCCGCAACTGCGGGTCGAGCACTGCACTTTCGTCCGCCCCCATGGCGCAGGTGGAGCACGCATGAAATCCGGACTGCCCGCGACTGCGAAACTGCGCGATGATTTCCTGATCCGTCTGCACCCTCGACCCCGGGTACGTCTCTTCGAGTACCAGATGACTCATGGCCGCGCTTTGCACCACCTTGCGCATGAACCTGAACGCCGCGACCGAGACCTCTTGGTCATAAGGATCGGCCAGGTAATTGGCGCTGACTTGGGCGGGCACTGCAGGGTCCGCCGAGGTGATCAGCACACTGCCCAGGCTTCGCGGTCGCAACGGATAGGCGAACAGCTGCATGCCCGGAGCCGACTCGAAGCCGTAGCTGGATGAAGAAAAATCCAGCGAGAACGGCGCCATCATCAACTGGGCGTCAGGCCGCTCGAGCCCAGGCCGGCTCTTGAAGAAACCGCCGACCGGATAAGAGCCCGAGGCCATGACCCCGGTCTTGGTCAGGAAATACTGCAAGGTATTCTTGACCAGCCGCCAGCCCGAGAACGCCTGGTTCTGGCTGTCGCGCCGATGACGCAATCGCACCTGGAGGAAACTCAGTAGATGCTCGCGCATATTGCGGCCCACATTCGGGCTATGAGCGATGACATCGATGCCGAGTCCTTCGAGGTGCGCTCGATCACCGATGCCGGACAACTGCAACAGGCGAGGCGACTCCAGCGCTCCGGCGCTCAAGATCACTTCATGACGGGCACCATAGCGCACCGATTGCCCGGCCTTCGTACATTGCACGCCCACTGCACGCGTCCCCTCGAACAGCACCCGCTCGACTTGGGTGTCCGTCACTACGGTCAGGTTGCCGCGGGTGCGTACCGGGGCGAGAAAGGCCTTGGCGGCACTTTGTCGGACGCCGCCGGCCAGGGTGTAGCTGAGGTACGCGACGCCCTCGTGATCAAGTTCGTTGATGTCTTCCTTGCGCGGCATTCCGAGCGACTCGCACGCGGCAATGACGCTATCTGCCAGCGTATTTCTCCCGGGGTGGAGCGTCACTTTCAAGGGACCCTGGCCGCCGCGAAGCTCACTCTCGCCCAGCGCATGGTTTTCGATACTGCGAAAAGCCTTGGCCATGGTCGACCAACCCCAGCCACTCGCCCCATTGGCTTCCCATTCGTCGTAGTCCTGTGGATGGCCACGCATGTAGACCATGCCATTGATGGAGCTCGAGCCACCGAGCATCTTGCCTCGCGCCCAGATCTCGCTGGTCCTTCCAGAGCCCTCTTCGGGCGTGACCGGCACGAACCAGGCGTGCCTGGGATCGCTGAGCAGCTTGCCGAAGCCCTTGGGCATGTGGATGAGCGGGTTACTGTCGGCAGGCCCGGCCTCGATCAGCAACACACTGATGTCGGGGCTTTCGGACAGGCGATTGGCAAGCACACAGCCAGCTGAGCCGGCGCCCACGACGATGTAATCGAAAGACTTCATTCACGTCACTCTTCTAGAACTTTCGGCGCGATACACACCGTAGAAGTTGGAAACCATTGGCGAGGCGGGTCAGCCGAACTTCACGTGGATCGAGTGTGGGACCCGCATCATCGTGCCGCGCACTTGCGGGGCCGGTTTGTCGGGATCGAGGCGCAGGTTGGGCATCCCATCGAGAATCGCCGTCAATGCCCGGGTCATCTCGACCCTGGCCAGGTGCTGGCCGATGCAGACATGGGGACCGAACGCGAACGAAAAATGCCGGTGCTGCGGCTTGCGGAAGATATTGAAGGTGTCTGGATCGGGAAACTTGCGTTCATCCCGGTTCGCCGAGCCGGCCACCACATCGATGAATGAACCGGCAGCAATGTCCACCCCGCCCAGCGTCACGTCTTGACGGGCAAACCGGCTTTGCATCAACACCGGGCCGTCCCAGCGCAGCGCCTCCTCAATCGCCTGGGGAATCAACGAGCGATCCTGGCGAATCGCTTCAAGTTGCTCGGGGTTGTTCAACAGTCCCGTCAACAGCACGCTGGTCGCCCGATAGGTAGTGTCGCCAGCGGCATTGACCAGTTGCCGCAGGAAGGAAATCAGGATGTTCTCAGGCAGCCGCTCGCCTTCCACCTCGGCCAGGGCCAGGGAGCTGATGAGGTCGTCGCCTGGATTCTCGCGACGCTGCGCCACCAACTGGGTGAAATAGGTGCCGAGCTTGCGAGAGGCCTCGGTGCCGTGCTCGACATCGACGGCAACGACGGTTTGGGCAATGGCCAGTTTGTGAAAGACCGCGACATCTTCAGGCGGCAGCGCCAACTGACGATAGATGATGTGAAAGGGATAGTGCAGCGTGAACTCCTGCACCAGATCGGCTTCACCGCGCCCCACGAACTTATCCATCAATTCGTGCACCACCGGATCGACCAGGCTTTCGCCCCAGGCCGCCACGGTTTGAGGCAGGAACGCTTTCTGGAAGATCCGACGAAAGCGTGGGTGCTCCGGGGCATCCATCGTCGAGATGCTTTTACCGAAACTGATGCCGATGTTGTATTCGTAGGCGTGATTGCCAAAGGTCGCCGGGTCACCCAATACCTGCGCGACTTCGTCGTAGCCAAACACACAATAATGCTGGGCATCGGCGGGCATGGTGATATCGGGATAGAGCCCCATCAGTTGCCGGTACTCGATCTTGTGCACGGATGCCTGCTGGCGCATCCGGGCGATTTTTTCATAAGGATCAAGATGATCGCCGAAGACCAGAGCATCCTCCAGGAAGGGGTTGAAGGTCGGATCTTCGAAGTCTTCGATGCTGAAGGTGGCACTCATTATTATTTTCTCCGCCTATTCGTCCTGTCGAATGGGGTGCCTGAACAGCTGGACTCGGACCCATCAGCGGCCCAACTCCTTCAGCCCCAATCATCTTGAAACGTCATTCACATATTGGAATAACGTTCAATATAATCGCGAGCTTGTACAGGAGCAAGGGGAATTGCCTATAAAAAACCCAGGCACACACGAACGCAGTGGATCACTGCGCACAGACAAAGCGTTCGATCCTCTAACTGACCAGGAAACCTCCGTCCACGGCCAGCAGTTGACCGGTGATGTAGCGCGATGCGGGGCTTGCGAAGAACAGCACAGCGTTGGCGATGTCTTGTGGCTCACCCATCCCGCCCAGTGGAATCCTGCCCTGCCCGATCATCGGCCCCTTGATTTCGATCGCCGACGATGCGGCCTTGGCGCCTGCCGTCGGGACGCCACCGGGCAATACCGCATTGACCCGTATGCCGTCGGCCGCGAACTCCAGCGCGGTGGTGCGCGTCAAGGCGTTAACGCCTGCCTTGGAGGCGTTGTAGGCCGCGTTGTGATAGACCACCGCCTGCATCGAAGACACCGAAGAAATGTTGACGACCGAGCCCCCGCCGAAGGTTTTCATATGCCTGATCGACTCGCGCAGGCACAGGAAAGTCCCGCGCAGGTTGACCGATTGCAGCTTGTCCCAGAATTCTGTCTCCACTTCCAAAAAAGGCCGCTTGGGGAAAATCGCCGCATTATTGACCAGGATGTCGAGCCCACCGAATTGGGCAACGACCTGGTCGAACGCCTCGATCACGTTGGCCTCGTCCGATACGTCGACTTGCAGCGCACGGGCCTTGCCACCCTGCCCCTCGATGCCTTCGGCAACAGTCAGAGCCGCCTGAAGATTGATATCCGCCACAATGACTTGCGCCCCCACTCGGGCGAACAACTCGGCGATACTCTGACCAATGCCGGAAGCAGCCCCCGTCACTACCGCGACCTTGTCATCCAGGTGAAACATGCTCAGATCCGTACCCATCGAAAGGGTCCCTTACTGGTCGTTATTGTTGTTCTGATTGAGGCAGTGACGCATAGCCTTGCGGTGACATCCTGCCCCATCCAGCGCACGGGATTTACAGAACCTCATACAGGTATATGAATTTAGATGGGCATCGCTGCTGGATAAACCCGAACAAATTGAATTAATCTTTCAATGACATTGATCAATCGCGGGTGACTCGATGGATAAGCTGCGCAGCATGGAGGTGTTCCTGGCCGTCGTTGAACGGGGAAGCCTGAGCGCCGCCGCGGCCGCCTTGAGCTTGTCTCCATCGATGGTCTCCACCCACCTGAGCAACCTTGAAGGCGAATTGGGCGTGCGCCTGCTGAACCGCACCACACGCCGGCTCAACCTGACCGACGAAGGCTTGCTGTACCATGCCCATTGCCGGCAGATTCATGACGACATCGCGGCGATGGAATCGCTGCTCGCCGGCAACGGCGGCGTGCCTCGTGGCCGCTTGCACCTGGACGTTCCCAGCACCATCGCCCAGTACCTGATCATGCCCTTGCTGCCGGAGTTTCGTCGGCGTTATCCGGACATCCAGCTGGACTTTTCCGACTCGGAGCAAATCAGCGAATCGGTGGAGAACCAATACGACGTGATGATTCGCCTGGGCCCACTGCGCGACTCTGGGATGATCGCCCGGCCACTCGGTTACTCGGCACTGTTGACCGTCGCCTCACCTCATTACCTCAAGGACCGCGGCACGCCGTTGACCCCGGAGGACCTGCTCCAGCATGAGTGCATCCACTACATGGTGGAGCGAACCGGGAAACTACTGCCCTGGGTTTTCGAGCAGGACGGTGAACAGATCCAGCTGCAAGTAGGTGGCGGACTTTCAATCACCCAGGGCAACACACGTATCGAAGCGGCACTGAACGGCTTGGGGATTGTCCAGGGGATGGCGTTTCATCTGGGCGACATGCTGCGCTCGGGGCATTTGCAACAAGTCCTGGAAAAGTGGACGTTACGCGCACCCACCATGGAGATCCTTTACCCGCAGGGGCGCCGGGACTCACGCAAAGTGCATGCGTTTGTCGACTTTCTGCTGGAGCACTATCCGGCGGACCGCGAAATCGTCGCGCCCCCGCGCACTCACCTCACCTCACCCCATCAAGCGCCCGCCGCATCCCCCCCATGCCCGCCAGCAGGATAATGCTGGCGACCGGGCACGCAATGGTGAACAGCAGCGCCAGGGAATAACCCAGCTTGGCGTCATCCTGGAAAATGAAGTCGGTAAACGCCGCCACCAGGGTCGGGCCCAAGCCGATGCCCAGCAGGATCATGATGAACAGATAAATCGATGACAGCCGGCCACGTAGATGAGCAGGCGAAGCGATCTGCAGCGCGGCTGCCGCGATGCCCATGATCGGGCTGACGAGGATCTGCGCGCAGGCGAACGCCGCCAGGAACACCCAGGGGTTATTCCAGAGCACCCCCGCCACAACGATGGGGCAACTGATCAGGCAACTGATGGCGTACCAGCGCATGTGTGCATCGTGTTGCCCGCGTGCGTAGCAGCGATCCACCCATTGCCCGGACAACAATGCACCGATGATCCCGCTGGCGGTGCCTACCACGCCCAGCCAGAGCCCGATCTCGGCCGGCTTCCAGGCAAAGCTGCGGGTCAGGTAGGCCGGCGCCCAGAGGGCAAGCCCGGTGACCGCCATGCAGGCGATGGTGAAACCGGCGTGATGACAGAGGAAAAATTGCCAATGCTCACGCATATGGGCAAAGACTTCACGCAGCGCGCCCGCCGGATGTTGCTGTAGCGCCACGGGGGCCAGCCGTAGTTGACGGGCCGGCTCCTTGAAGGTGAATACCAATAGACCAATGAGTATGCCCGGCAAGCCGATGACCAAAAACACCAGCTGCCAGGAGCGGACCTCCCCCAGTATCGGCAGCAGCACACTCTCGTGCTCGGCCACCAATCCGACGATCAACCCGCCGAGCAGGTAGGCCATTCCGGTACCGAACAGCGACCCCATCGAATAGACCGTCATCGCGGTGGTCAGGCGCTGCGGTTCGAAACTGTCCGCCAGCAACGAATACGCCGCCGGGCTCAGTGCCGCCTCCCCCGCGCCGACACCGACGCGCGCCAGAAACAGTTGCCAGTAATTCTGCGCAACGCCGCACAGCGCCGTGGCTACCGTCCAGACCGTCGCCCCGGCGAAAATCACCCAACGCCGGCTGAACCGGTCGACCAGCCACCCCAAGGGCAAGCCGCAGACCGCATAGAACAGACCGAAAGCAAAGCCTTGCAGCAACGACAGCTCGAAATCACTGATGCCCAGGTCCCTGCGGATCGGCGCGACGAGCAACGAAATCAGCAGCCGATCCAGCAGCGACAGCCAGTACAGAATGAACAGCACCGCGACGATGTACCAGGCCACCGCTGGCTTGGGGAAAACATGCCCGGTGGGCAGCGATTCGGATTTCATCATGGCTGCCTCGGCAGGAGGAATCGGGAAAGAGCAGGAATCAGAATGAGCGCACCCACCATGTTCCAGAGAAACATGAAGGTCAGCAGGATGCCCATGTCCGCCTGGAACTTGATCGGCGAAAATGCCCAGGTCATGACCCCGGCGGCCAGTGTCAGCCCGACCAGCGCCACGACTTTGCCGGTGAAATGCAACGCCTGGCTGTAAGCCCCGCGCAGCGGCACGCCGTTACGCATCAGATTCAGCTGCACACTGAGCAGGTACAGCGCATAGTCCACGCCGATCCCGACCCCGAGCGCGATCACCGGCAAGGTCGCTACCTTGACGCCAATGCCCAGGGCGACCATCAGCGCTTCGCAGAGAATCGAGGTGAGCATCAAGGGCAACACCGCGACCAGCACAGCGCGCCAGCTTCGGAAAGTGATCCAGCACAACAGGCTGACCGCCAGGTACACATAGACCAACATGCTGCGGTTAGCCTCGCGCACGACGATATTGGTCACCGCCGCGATGCCCGCCGAACCGGCAACCGGCAGGAACTGACGCAACTCGCCATTGTGCTCGGCGGCAAACGACTCGCTGGTCTTGAGCACCCGGTCGAGGGTTGCGGCCTTGTGATCCGCCAGGTAGGCAATGACCGGCACCACAGAACAGTCTGCGTTGGCGAGCGCAGGATTGGCATCTTGCGCACGCAATACCGCGGTGTTGACCAGCGCCTGGTTGGGGCTGATGGTGATCCATTTCGGCGATGCCTCGAACAAGGCCGAGGTCAAGCGCGCCACGCCATCGGCCAGGGACACTGTGCCCTGGACGCCGGGGACCTGGCGCAGGGCCCAATCCAGGCGGTCGATCTCGACGATGGTCTCGCGCTTTTCACAACCGCCGGGCGGGGTCTTGACCATGACCGCGAACTGGTCGCTGGACTGGCCGTAATACTGGGTGATGTAGGCGTTGTCGCGGTTGTAGCGCGAGTCGGCGCGCAGTTCCGGAGCACCGTCATCCAGGTCTCCCACCTGCAAATGCAGACTGACCCAAAACCCCGATACGGCCAATAACAGCGAGACCACGATGGCTGCAACGGCCCAGCGGGTTTGCGTGAAGCGTTCCAGTACCGACCAGGCCGACGCCATGCCCCCTGCCTGTGGCAGCTCCTGCGCGACGCTGCGCTTGGCCGCGGTGTCACTGACGCCGGTAAACGACAACAGAATCGGCAGCAGGATCAGGTTGGTAAACAGCAGCACGCCCACCCCCAGGCTGGCGGTCAGCGCCAGCTCGCGAATGACCGGGATGTCGATCACCATCAACACCGCAAAGCCCACGACGTCGGCCAGCAACGCGGTCATGCCGGCCAGGAACAAGCGGCGAAAGGTGTAGCGCGCGGCGATGTAGCGATGGATACCGCGACCGATGTCCTGGGTGATGCCGTTCATTTTCTGTGCGCCGTGGGAGACGCCGATGGCGAACACCAGAAACGGCACCAGCACCGAGTAGGGATCAAGCTCAAACCCCAGCAGGCTGATCAATCCCAATTGCCAGATCACCGCCGCCAGCGAACACCCCAGCACCAGGACGGTGCTGCGCAGGCAACGGGTGTAACTGAAGATGATCAGCGCGACGATGATGGCGGCCACGGCAAAGTACGCCATGACCTGGTAAAGGCCGTCGATCAGGTCGCCCACCAACTTGCCGAAACCGACGATGTGCACACGAATCTTGCCGGGCTTATCCGGTAAGACGGTAGCGGCCTTGCTCCGGACCTGCTCTTCCAGTTGCTGTCCCAGCGCGCCGTAATCAATCGGTTGCCCGCTATCGGCATAACGGTCCAGCAATGGCGCGACGATCATGCTCGAGCGCCCATCACTGGCCACCAGATCCCCGGTCAGCCCCGCCCGGCCGATGTTCTCGCGCAGACGGTCAATCGAGGCCTTATCGCCTGAATAGGTATCGGGCATGACCGGACCGCCGCGAAATCCCTCTTCGGTGACCTCGATCCAACGCACCGCCGGCATCCAGATCGACTTCACCGACGGTCGATTGATGCCGGGGATCAGAAACAGGCTGTCGTTGACCTGACGCAAGGCCTCCAGATACTGCGGGTCGTAGATATCGCCTTCGGTGTTTTCAACGACCACTCGCAGACTGTTGCCCAAACCTTTGAGCTCGTCTTTGTTGGCCAGGTAATTCTGGATATACGGATGCCCCACGGGCAGCAGCTTTTCAAAACTCGCGTTCACCTTCAAACCGGTCGCCAGATAGCCCAGGCCGAGGGTCAGCAACAGGCAGACGAACACAATCCAGCCGCGGTGGTTGAAGATCAGACGCTCCAGCAGATTGCCCGAGCGTGCATCGAAATGCTCCAGGTCGCCCTCGCGACGGCTGACTGGCCGAAGATCAGTGTGCAGCTGCATCGAGAAGCTCCCCAGAAACGTCCAGGTCCAGTGCCTGGCGCTGCACCCCACGCGCGCCCACCAGCACGAGCCGTTGATCGGTGTCGGCGCTCACGCCATAAAGCGGCATCGGATGCTTCATGCCGATCCGTTGAAAACTCATCCCGTCGTCTCGACTCAGCAGAATTTCCCCGCTCAGGCTGGTCAGTACCAGGCGCCTGTCCGGCAGCACCGTGCCCGCTGTCAAGGTGTTCTGAGTACCGGTCTGGACCGCCTGCCAACTGCTGCCGGCGTCACGGCTGATGAACGCGTTGCCACGCAGACCATAGACCAGCAGAAGACCCGGCCGGGCCAGCAGCCCGAAGAACGTCCCGGTATATGGCGTGCTGACGGCGACGAAACGCTCACCCTGGCGGCGCAAGAACAAGCCCTGCTCGCCGGTGATGTACAACTCATGATCCACCGAATGAATCGACGTCAGGTGCATGCCCAAGGGGTTTTCCAACTGGTCGCTGATCACCGTCCAATGCTGCCCGCCGTCGTCGGTGCGCAACGCCAGGTTATAGGCACCGACGACATACCCCACTCGCGCATCGGCAAACCAGACATCCAGCAATGGCCAACCCGGCCCGCTCTCCTTGAGGCCTTGGGCATCGAGGAGCGCCGTTTGTGCCTTCTCATCTCCGGCTTGTGCCAGGGGCCGGTAGTGGTCGATCAGCAGGTCGACGATCTGCCGCCCGTCGATCTGCTTGCGCCAGCTTCTTGCGCCGTCGACTGTGTTCAGGACCACGCCGCCATGCCCCACCGCCCAACCTCGGTCGGCATCGATGAAATCCAGCGCAACCAGGTCGACCGAGGTCGGCACCTGGGCCTGCTGCCACTCCTGGCGTTCGTTGGTGAAGATAATGATGCCCCGGCGTCCGACCGCAACTTGGCGGCCATTGGTCAGACGAGCGACCGCCATCAAGGGTGCCGTCGCGGCCCGGCCCGTCGACGTGGCAGCCAGGTCAAGCGGATCGATGAATGCCTGGGGCGCAGCGCTCGCCCAGCCACAGCCAAGCAAGGCGGCACAAACGGCCACGCGCAAAAAACACGAACGGTTCATGAGAATACTCTCTGGCGATCGACTGGACCTAGCGCCCACTGCGGTTTTGCAGGGCTTCGGGGGTATACACACGGTTGGGTTGCGGCTTGTCCACCACCCGCCAGCCCAGCTCCAGGTCGGCCATCTGCTGCGAGAACGAGTACACGCCGCTGGAAAGGTCATAGGCCCAATACGTCTGCGCCAGTGGAATCTCCCTGTCGTAGAGCTGAGTCATGCCCTGGAACAGGCCCTTGTAGAGCTTGCCCGCGCCATCGTATTCATCGCTCATGCCCGCGCCGCTCCAGTCCTCGTCGAGGTAGAACCGGCGCTTGCTGTACAGGTGTCGAAAGCCCGGCTTGAGCGTGGCCTCGACCACCCAGACGCGGTGCAACTCCCAACGCACGAAATCCGGGTTGACGTGATTGGGGGTCAGGGTTTTGTCTGACTTCACCTGGAACGACAGGTCATAGATGCTGTAGGGAATGAGCATTTCGCGCTTGCCCACCAGCTTGAAGTCAAAGCGGTCCATCTTGTTGGTGTAGAGATTGGCATCGTCGTAGGTGGTGACACCGCCCTGCGAGGCGATCGGCGTGTCATAGGCGATGTCCGGCCCCAATCGGACCCGGCGCGTGCTGGCCGAATAGGTGTAGGCGCGGCGCGGCATGGCCTCCATGTCGATGGTTTCAAAGTAAGTGGTCGCATCGCCGACACTGCGCGCCGGCCCGGTGAAGTTATAGGCCTGGCGAAAGATATACGCGTCGTCTTTCTTCACGCTCTCGGCGGTCGCTTCGGGGTTATGGAACGGAAAACTCGACGACAGGCGAATCTCACCGGAGTTGATCAGCTTCCCCGTGTTGTCCACGTAGAAGTTGCACATGTGATACTCGGCCGCCACTCCACTGTAACGCGCCATGTGATTCCACATCACCTCATAACCGTTCTTGGGTATCGGGAACGGTATGCCGCCGATGGCGCCCTGCACGGCCATGCCGTCTTTCACCAGGCTGGCCTGTGTCGCATTCTTCAAGGTCTTGTCGAGGATGTACTGCGGATAACGCGCGGTGCGATGGGTCGGGTAAACGTCCATGCGATAGCTGGGATAACGCTCCAGCATGGCCTTGGACGCCTCAGAGAGTTTGTCGGCGTACTGCGCAACGTTTTTTCCGGTGATCGAGTACAACGGTTTCTCTTCGGCAAACGGACTGACCCATTTGCCACTGTCTTTCTTGAAACCGGGTGGGTTGGTGGTCACAGGCAAGCCACCGGTATAGGCAGGAATGGAGCCGTCGGCATTGCCGACTTTTTCGGCGCCGAACACCGTCAGCGATTGACCGAGCCTGGCGCTCTCTTCTGCCGATACCCCGGCCTGGGCAGCTGGAAATGCGATCGCGCTGCCCAGAAAAGCCAGCAACAAAGTACAAGATTTCATGTGGGACTCCCGTAGCCAGGCTCAGTAAGTGGTCTGATAGGTCAGCGAAAGAACGGCCTTGTCCTTGTAGGGAGCCCCCAGGATCAAGCCACGATCGGTGTCGGTCTTCTGCGTGTACCAGGTGTAGGCAAGGTCGAATTTGTGGCGCGCGTAGGCGTCGGCGGAAATGCCGACCTTGTACGTCGTGAAGCCCTCGCTGCCGCCGCCATTGGTCGGGGCGTTGCCGCTGAGGTTGCGCGAGATGAACAGCGGCGCACTCAGATCGACACTGGGGAATACCTGGACCCAGGTCGGGGTGAACGCCAGGGACGCGCCGAAGAAATCGTCATCCGAGCAGCCGAGCATCTTGCCCCCGGATGCGCAACCAGCGTTGTAACCCTTGGCCCGGTAGGCCTGCGGGTTGGAGGTCACTTTGTCCAGATGGCTCCAGGTCAGCTCGCCGGAGAGCGACGCAGAGTCGGAAAGCAGGTTGTCGCCAAAGGTCATGACGCCGTTGACCAGCCCATGGACCGTCGAGCCCTTGGCGCCTTCGAGACGATCGCCACGGGTCACCGTGCCAGAGGAATTGAGCGGCATGTTCTGCCGATACGACAGCTCCGCCCCCACCGAGACACCGCCCAACACTGTGCTCAGCGTCAGGCCGTAAAGGTCGACGTCTTCGGCGTACACCGCGTGACGCAGGCCAAGGGCATCGGCCTGGGACACCCAGGCTGCTTTCTCATCGAAGTTGCGATAGACCGCACCGAGGGTGCCGTCGAACCAGTCGGGGCGCCAACGCAGGAGTACACCGTAGTCACCGCCGTGTCCCTTGATGTCCTTGCCGCGATAAATGGGCGCGCCGGAGCCGGTGTAGCCCCAGATATCCGGGCCCTCCAGAATGTTGTCGGCACCGGCGTAGAACGTCCCACCCTCCGGGATACGGTTCGGCTTCCAGTCGAACGTGTACTGCGCAGCGATATTGACCTCGTCGCTGGCCAGCACGATGGTGGAGATCTGATTGACCGGCAACGCGGTTTCCTTGGCGGACGCTCCTGGATTGGCCGTGGCCTTGCGCGAATCGTTGGGCGACTGGGCATAGGAAATGGCGTTGGTATTGCCAAACAATCCCTCGCCCCAGATAACTGAATGCTGACCGAGTCGCACGTCTGCCTGGCGCCCGATCACATCGAAGGTGCCAAAGACATAAGCGTCGAGGATTTCGCCTGACGGTCCGCGATAGAAGCGCTTGACCGTCGAGTTGTAGTGGTACTCGGAGTAGCTGGTATTAGCGGTACGAGCTGCGTTGCCATCATAGGCATCGTCGTACCAGGCGGCGGCACTGACCCGCAGCCCGTAGTTCTGCTGGTAGCGCAGATCGAATTCACTGAGCAGGTCGAGCCGGTTGGTGACCAGGTTTCCCCTATCGAATAAGGCGTTGCTCTGGTCGTAGGCTCCGCCGCCGGCACGATTGACCAACCCGTCCTGTTCCTGGGTCCGCATGCCCACGTTGTAGCGCAACGTGTTGTCCCAGCGTGCAGTGAAATCAGAGTCCCCCAGGTCGAAACTGAACGCCTGGGCCTGACAGCACGTCAACACGAGGCCGACCCCCGTGACCAGCCGCAATTGCGGCCGCAACCCACCGATTGCCAATCGGATAGCACGACGCTTCTTCATCCATCTTCCATCCATTCTTATTATTGTTCTTCGCCCCCCTGCGAACACGGGATGCGAGGCATGTTTTTATATTAGATATCACTAATATTAAAGCCGTTTTTCTCGCCTCCCCTGAAAGCTGTCCAGCTGACACACGCTGGTGCTCCCGAGGAAAAACGATCTGCAAGCGTCTAACACAAGGCTCTATCTTCAAAAAAGAACGATGCAGGCCTGCAATCCTAGGTGATGCCACTCAGAAAACAAGTTCATTTTTGAATTATTTTACCAATGGGAAAATCTTGTCCCGCGACGAGGCAATTCCTTGCAATCAAGGTGCACGCGTACTAAAAAAGACCACGCCCGTTCCTGCCTTGGTTGTCCTGCATGCCCTATCCGCTCATTCTCGCTGCCCTCAACGACAGCAATCGCCGGTCCCTCTATGAGCGCCTGATCGAATCGCCTTGCGCCGTCGGCGAGCTGACGCAGATGCTCGGCATCACCCAGTCAGCCATTTCGCAGCACCTGAAAGTGCTGCGCGACGCCGGGCTGGTGCACGAGCAGCGAGAGGGCCAGCGGCGTATCTACCATGCCAGGCCAGGTGCATTGGCAGCCCTTCAACGCTACCTGCAGGATTTGAATCCGCCTCACGAGGTTGACGCCTCCATCGACAGCACACGGAACATCTCCACGCATGTCCACGATATCGATCTGGATGCCGATCAATGGGCCAAGGAATGGCCGGGGCACGATGCGCAGGCTTATTCGATCGCGTATCGCCTGCTGCACCTTGGGCGATACCTGGAGCGCAATCTCAAGGATCTCGCCGGCAGGAATGGACTGCAGGGAAGCGAGTTGTTACTGCTGAATGCTCTCACCGTTTCACCACACTACACCTCGACGCCCTCGAAGTTGCAACGCCGGCTGGGAATCAGCAAGGGCGGCATCACCGGCCTGCTCGACCACCTGGAAGCACAGGCTCTGGTCACTCGCGTCCCCTGTGCCGAGGACCGCCGGGTCAGCCTGGTGACCATCAGCCAGAAGGCCCGGCAACTGCAGGAGCGCATTCTGGTCAACCGCGATTACGGACCCGAATTCATCGCGGTCCAACGGCTCAAGCCGCACGACCGGGAGCAGTTGGCGAAGCTGTTGAGAACCCTGCACGAGCTGGTCGATGAGGAACTGGCCCGAGATCCCGATTGAGCACTACAGTGATCAGCAGCACCCCGTACAGGTTGACATTGGCGCCAAACTGGATTCAGTATGCGGAACGGCGTTCAACAAATAGCACAATAGCCACGCCGAAGCCTTCTCTACATATTGTTTCAATGGGCCGGATGAACGATGACAGCAAATCTAATGCCTACCGCTGTAGTGATCGGCGCGGGCCACGCTGCCGGTGAACTAGTCACCAGTTTGCGCGACCATGGCTGGACCGGAGAAATCATTCTCATCGGCGACGAACCGAGTCTTCCCTACCATCGCCCACCGCTGTCAAAAGCCTATCTTTCGGGCGTCTCCACGGCCGCAAGCCTCTTGATCAAATCTCCCGAGGCGTACGAAAAGGCCGGTGTGCAGGTCATCACCGGAACACGCGTGCTGCGAATCGATCGACAGGCGAAACTGGTGCATCTGTCCGATGGCAGAATCATCGGCTACGACAAACTCGCCCTGACGACCGGCGGACGCCCGCGCCCGCTTCCAGTACCTAACGCGGAGCGTGCCGCACAGTCGGGCAACTTTCACTACCTGCGCACGATGCGGGATGTGGATGCGATGCGCCGCCAATTCGATCCCCGGATGCGCCTGGTCATTGTCGGAGGCGGATACATCGGTCTGGAAGTGGCGGCCGTGGCGATCAAGCTCGGCCTGCACGTCACCGTACTGGAAGCGTTCCCCCGGGTTCTGGCGCGAGTGACCGCGCCCGAACTGTCGGCGTTCTATGAGCGCAAGCACCGTGAAGCCGGCGTCGATATCCGGACGGGCGTAGTGGTCAGCGACCTTGAAATGGATCCTTCCGGGGATGCTGTTTCAGCGGTGCTCTGTGCCGATGGCAGCCGCATTCCCGCCGATGTGGTGGTGGTCGGGATCGGCCTGATTCCCAATACCGAACTGGCAGAAGCCGCGGGCCTGGCGGTCGACAATGGCATCCTGGTGAATGAGTACGCTCAAACCAGCGACCCGGACATTTTCGCCGCCGGCGACTGCACCAATCACCCCAACAACCGGCTGGGCCGCCGGCTGCGCCTTGAATCGGTGCCCAACGCCCTGGAGCAGGCCCGTACGGCGGCGGCTACCATCTGCGGCCAGCTCAAGCCGTACAATGTGATTCCTTGGTTCTGGTCCGATCAGTACGAGCTGAAACTGAAAATGGTCGGCCTGTCCCAAGGCTATGACCAACTGATTTTGCGCGGCTCGCCGGACACCGACTCCTTCAGCGCTTTCTACCTGAAGAACGGCTTGATCATCGCAGCAGACACCGTGAATCGAGCGCCGGAATTCATGCTCGCCAAACGCATCATTGCCGAGCGCCTATGGGTCGCTCCAGAACAACTGGCAGACGACAGCGTGCCGCTGAAGAGTTTGCTCCCGCCGACCTGAAACCTTATCCGAGATGGAACATGCCAAAAGTCATCTTTATACAGCCCGATGGAAGTGAGCAAATCGTACAAGCCGAGGTAGGGCAGTCGGTCATGCAGGTGGCCGTGAACAACCAGGTCCATGGCATTCTCGGCGATTGCGGGGGCAGTTGCAGTTGCGCCACGTGTCATGGCTACGTCGAGGGAGGCTGGAGCGAGCATATGCCGCCCGCCGCGTCCTATGAGGTTGACATGCTCAGTTGTGCAATGGACGTGACCGACCAGAGCCGGCTCACGTGCCAGATCTGCATGACGCCGGAACTGGACGGTCTGATCATTCGGCTGCCTGCCTCGCAGACCTGAAGATTCAGTCTCGCCCCGCCAGACCCACTGCCCGTAACGGAGCGCGCTCCGACGGGCAGTTTTCATCGGCTCAACGTTAATTCCCGCGAGCAGCGGCACGCTCAAAAAGACGCGCAGCAATCAGCGCGCCAGACTCATTAGCCTGCGCGGGCAAATCCAGATTTTTCGTATCCATCACCGTTTCGAACCCGGCCAGCAGCGACTCGGCCGAATCGAACGCGCCACCCTCGGTCTGTCCCACCACGACGCGAGAGAGGTGCTGCCCCACGCTGTGGAACAGTTCGCCATTGACCGGACATGAGCGGTGCGCGAACAGCGTGATGGCTTGCGCCACGTACTCGGGCGCCATCAGTTCATCGAGGCCCGCAGGCACATTCTGGCCATCCCAGGCCCGCGTAGCCGCCACCGGTGCCACGCAGTTCACGCAAATCCCGTCGTCCTTGCCTTCACTGGCAAGGTACTTGGCAAAGCCTGACATGGCCGACTTGGACATCGAGTACGCCGGCATGCCCGCCCTGCCCCAGAGGCCGGCTGCGGAATTGATCAGCACCATGCGTGCATAGCGTTGCTTGCGAAAGATCGGCCAGCACTGTCGCGCCAACTCCCAGCTGCCTACGACATTTGCAGCTACGCTCAAACCGAAGCCTTCCTGGCTAGCCTCCTCCAGGCTGGTCATTGGCATGACCGGGCTCGCGTTGTGTATGACCATGTGCACCCCACCCAGCTCAAGTGCCGCGGCGATGGTCTGACGCACGCCCTCAGCGCTACCGATATCCGCGACAACCGGTACGGCACGACCGCCGGCCGCGACAATCTCGGCCACTACCGCTTCGGCCGGCGCGCTGTTCCCGCCCTCGGCGCCTGTCAATTGACAGCCATAATCATTGACCACGACCGCCGCTCCACGCGAGGCGAGACTCAGGGCAATTGCCCGTCCGAGCCCACGGCCAGCGCCGGTGACGATGGCGACTTGGCCATCGAAACGAAGTTCCTGCGTACTCATTGAATCCACCTGTCTTTATTGTTAGAGAGATCGCACACACTCGAATCCGGACGCCCAGCTGTCATTCCCAGCACATGGCAAGGAACCGCCTCAACTCCATCGTTACCTCCAGGTCTTCCGGCGTCCCGCCAAAGCCGCCATGGGGCATGGCCTCGAAGACGTGCAGTTCCGCCGCAACGCCGGCCTTGCGCAACGCACGGTGCATACGGACAGTGTTCGACAGCAACAGATCGCGCGTACCGGACTGGAGGAAGGTCGGCGGAAAACCCGCGTCGAACTGGCCGAGCACGGGAGACACATAAGGATGGTCGAGTGGCGTGTCGCCCGCGTAGAGCTGGAACATCTCGCTCACCGGCGTCGGCAGCACCGGATCGATGCCCAGCAGCGTATGGAAGGTGTCGCCGCTGCCGGTGAGGTCGACGCCGGGGGTCATCAGCACCAGGCCGGCCGGCATCGGCAGGCCCTCGTCTCGCGCCCGCAGCGCCAATGCCGCCGTGATGCCACCGCCGGCCGAGATACCGCCGACGACGATATTTTCGGGCGCATACGACTCCAGCAACCCGCGATAGACCGCCATGGCGTCGTCCAGGGCGGCCGGAAACGGATGATCGGGCGGCATGCGGTAGTCGACGGAAATCACCCTTGCACCGATGCGAAGCGCCATGCCGATCGCCATCAGCCGGCAGCCCTCGCCACCGCCCAGCGAAAAGCCGCCGCCGTGGAATTCGAGAAAGACCCGCGGGTCGCTTTCTGATACACCGGCCGGCGTCACTTCAAAGGTGGTAACGCCCGCGATCAGCCGGGTTCGCACCTCATAGCCCTGCTTCGGCAAGGCGGCCATCAGCATCTTCTCCACATGCTGATCGATCTCGGCGATGAGGGTTTTCCAGGCAGCGCTGTCGTCCAGCGCTGGAAACTGCGTGGGCATGACAATGCGCGGATTGGCCAGCACCTGCCGGCTTTGCTCGCTGATGGTCCCGGGCAACGGAATAACACGCGCAGGGACCGCAAGAGCTGCGGTTTGAAGAGCTGCGGTTTGAGAGTCAGGCATTGATTTCTCCATTGATCGTTGACGGTCAGACGCAGCGCCCGGCAAGGGCGCCGCAGTCTGCCGGTGCTACTGAGACCGGGCAGCCACTTCGCATGCCTGTTGCAGCGCGCCCGTGTAGCGAGCGAGGTGATAATCCTGCGCGCCAAGGCTGGCATTGATGAGTACCAGGTTGCGGTAGTGGTGGCCCACCCGGTATTCCTCGGTGATGCCAAAGCCACCGTGCAGCTGGATACCCTGGGCCGTGACGAACCTCGCGCTTTTGATGACCTGCGCCTTGCAACCCGACACCGCGATGCTGCGCTGCGCCGCTGTCATGTCAGCGGCCAGGGCGGCCAGGGCGCGGTGCAAACTGGCGCGGGCCTGCATGGTTTCGATGGCCATGTCGGCCATGCGGTGCTGCAGCGCCTGGAACGTCCCGATCGGCACCCCGAACTGCTTGCGTGTTTTCAAATACTCGCTACACAGCGCCAACACATCCTCCATCGCGCCCACCACTTGCGCACATTGATAGGCGATGGCTTGGTCAACGGCCTGTTGCAGCCCCGCATAAGCGCCGCCCTCCTCACCGAGCAGCGCGTGAGCAGGCACCTGGACCTCATCGAGCAACACATCCGCTGCCGGCGTGCCATCGAGCAAGGTAACAGGCTCCAACGACACACCCGGGGTCTGGCGTGGCAGGCAGAACAATGAAATACCCTCCATGTCGCCGGCTTGCCCTGCACTGCGAGCGACGACCAACAGGTGCTCGGCTTGAGCCGCGCAGACAACGATGCTCTTGCGCCCACTGAGGCGATAGCTTCCATCGGATTGACGTACTGCGCGGGTCTCGACCCAAGCCACATTGCCCCGGGATTGCGGCTCGCTATGGGCGACGGTGATCAGCGACGCGCCGGCACCTATGACCGGTAGCCATTCGGTTTGCTGGGTGACATTGGCGCAATGCTCAAGCACTGCCGCTGGGAACAGGCACGCCTGGATGTAAGGTTCCAACACCAGGGCGCGGCCCATTTCCTCACTGAGGATCGCGCCCTCGACAGGGCCGAAACCGACGCCGTCAAGGGCCTGCGGCACGGTGGCGGCCAACCAGCCCATTTCGGCGAATTCGCGCCATTTATCCAGGCTGAGACCACATTGTCTGACGATGCTTTCGCGGACCGAGAATGGATACTGCTTGTCTAGGTAGCGACGGGCGCTGTCCTGCAACATCTGCTGTTCGTCACTCAGATTGAAATCCATGCCATCCCCCTTAGAGACTGAACAGTGCCTTGGCAATAATGTTGCGTTGAATTTCAGCAGAGCCGCCGTAGATGGAGCAGGCACGGCGGTAGAACAGCTCCGCAGCCAGCCCGGGCGCAAACTCCGGCCCGATGAAGCGGGTGCCGCGCAAATCATGGTCCTCGTTGGGATCCGGGAAATGCACGCTCGCGTAATCCCCCAGGACTTCAACCAGCATCTCAGTCAGTTTCTGGTGCATCTCCGAGCCGCGCACCTTGAGCATCGAGCCGATGGCCATGCCCCCGGTCTGCTCGTTGACGCCCAGGTGCAGCACCCGTTTCACGGCCATATCGATGGCCAGGACTTCGAGTTCGTATTCCGCCAGGCGCGTGGCAAACACCGGATCCTGGATCAACGGGCGCGTACCCGCCCGCTGCTGCGATGCGTAGCGGCGGATCTTCGCGAGGTAGCGTTTGAGCGCGGGAGCCTCAGCTCCAAGGAAAGCGCGCTCATTGAACAGCAGGAATTTGGTGTAGCCCCAGCCCTTGTTGACTTCACCGACCAGGTTCTCGACCGGAACCCTGACGTTGTCGTAGAACACCTCCGCCAGATGGTGGCAGCCATCGAGACTGGTGATCGGCCGGACCGTCACACCCGGGGTGTCGAGATCGACCAGCAAAAAGGAAATGCCCTTTTGGGGCTTGGCCTCGGTGTCGGTGCGCACCAGCAGGAAACACCACTGTCCCCAGATCCCGTTGCTGGTCCAGATTTTCTGGCCATTGACGATGTAGTGGTCGCCGTCACGGACCGCCGTGGTGCGCAGGGACGCCAGGTCAGAGCCGGCCTCAGGTTCCGAGAAACCCTGGACCCAATAGATTTCGCCTTTCTGGATCGGCGGCAGAAAGCGTCGTTTCTGTTCCTCACTGCCAAACTCGCAGATCACCGGCCCGACCAGCGTCACGCCTTGCTGGTTGGGCAGCGGTGCACCCGCCAGATAACATTCTTCCTCGAAGATATAGCGCTGCTCGGCCGTCCAATCGGTGCCGCCATATTCCTTGGGCCAGAAAGGGACTGACCAGCCACGGGTTTGATGAAGAATCTGCGTCCAGCGCAACGAGTCATCATTGCCCGGCAGGTAGCCTTGCTGGCCCCGCCAGGCCATGTCGGCGGGCAGGTGTTCACTGAGGAATGCACGTACATCCGCGCGAAAGGCTTCGCTCGCGGCGTCGGGTTCAAAATTCATGTCGGGCGCCTCCTAGCGAAAGGAAATCGTGTGACCGCCATCTGCCGCGATGGTCTGGCCATTGATGTAGCCGCCCGACGGCGAGGCGAGCAGTACGGCGAGGCCGGCAATCTCTTCGACTTCGCCAAAACGCTGGGAAGGATTGCGCGTGCGATACCACTCGACCATGGCCGGGTCTTCCCACTGGGAACGCGCCATTTCAGTCTTGAAGGTGCCCGGAGCGATGCAATTGGCTGTCAGGCCCTTGCTGGCGAACTCATTGGCCAGGTTGCGCACCAACTGCATGTCGGCAGCCTTGGTCAGGCCATAGGTGCCAGTTACCGGGTCGCCGAGCAAACCGACAATCGACGCGACCACGATGAAGCGCCCGTAACCGCGCTCAAGCATGCCCGGCACGGTCATCTGCGCCAGCCAGATACTGCTCTGGACATTGACCTGCATGAACTTGTTGAACGTCTCCTCCTTGAGATCGAGCACCGAGCCGATCCAGGGGTGGATGGCGGCGTTGGCCATCACAATGTCTACCCGCCCCCATTCCCGCATGGCGCTGTCGACGAGGTTCTGGACCTCTTCCTTGCGGCTGATATTGCACGGCACCGCTATCGCTTCGCCGCCAGTTGCTCGAATCTCGGCGACCGCCGCTTCGCACGCGTCAGCCTTGCGCCCTGAAATCACCACCCTGGCACCATGCTCAGCCAGGCCCTTGGCACTGGCCAGGCCCAAACCACGGCTGGATCCGGTGATAATGGCGACCTTGCCGCGCAGATCAAACAAAGAAGATTGAAACATCGATGAGCCTATTTTTATTCGCTGTGCGAATTTTGTATCCGCATCGTGAATTTTTAATATACTCTGAAAATCCATCGAGAGCACAAGCATGAAATCAGCATCACCCGATCACACTTCAGATGAGCTTGAGAAAGACCGCCAGTACGTGACTGCGTTGGCCAGGGGCCTGCAGATCCTGCGGTGCTTCACTCACGAGCGCCCCGAACTGACCACGCAGGAAATCGTCAAGCTCACCGGGCTGCCACAACCGACTGTCTGGCGGCTCTGCTACACCCTGAGCAAAGAGGGATTCATCATCTGCGTCGGCGACAACAACCGCATGGCCCTCGGCTTGCCTGCCCTGGGGCTGGGCTATGCCGCGCTGGTCCGGCAGAACCTGCCCAAGGTTGCCCTGCCCTACATGCAAGCGCTGACCGAGCGCCATCGCGTGGGTATGTCGCTGGCCGTGAGGGACGGCGTCGACATGCTGTATATCCAGCGCACCCATGGTGATTTCCTGTACATGAACGACCCGGTTGGTGCTCGCCGTCCGTTTCACCTGGCGCCTACCGGCTGGGCCTGTTTCGCCGGCTACGACAGCGACGCGCGCAGCGAGGTACTTGCCGCCTTGCAGCAGCTCGATCAACCGACCGCAGCGCTCGCCGAGCGCCAACTGGCCCAGGCCGCCGACGAGTACGCCCAGACCGGTTTCGTGACCAGCATCGGCGTGATCCATCAGCATTTGAACTGCGTCGCCGTGCCGATCCGTTCGCCACGCAGCGCTACCGTCTATGGGCTGTCGGCGTCCGGGCTGGCGTCCGATTGGCCGTTGGCACGCTTGCAAGCGGTGGGCGCTGAACTGGTTTCCCTGGCTCAGCAGTTGGCGGTTGCCGCTGACTGAGCTTTATCCGCACCCTCACCAGAGGAGTTATCCAGTGTCCACCAACCCTTCATTGATTCTTGTCACCGGAGCAACCGGCGCCCAAGGCGGCGCCACGGCGCGCGAGCTGCTGGCCCATGGCTTCAAGGTCCGCTTCCTGACGCGTAACCCGCAATCGAGCGCGGCGCGAAAACTGATCGACGCCGGTGCCGAGGCTGTCGCAGGCGACATGGAAGACCCCACCTCCGTGGCCGTTGCGATGCAGGGCGTGCAAGGTGTGTTTTCCGTGCAACTGCCGGACAGCGCGGGCACTGACGCCGAGCGGCGCCACGCCCATACCTTGATCAGTGAAGCGCAGGCCGCAGACGTAAAGCACTTCGTGCACACCTCGGTGTGCGAGGCTGGCAAGCACGAGCAGTTCCCAAGGTGGGACAGCGGCTATTGGTGGCAAAAGTACTGGACCGACAAATGGGACGTCGAGCAGGCGGTCCGGCAGGCTGGCTTCACCTATTGGACGGTGCTCAAACCGGCTTTCATGATGGAAAACCTGGCCCAGCCCAAAGCCCAGCATATGTTTCCCCACCTCAAGCAGGGCAAGATCATCACGGCCCTGCTGCCTGAAACCCGCATGCAGCTGATTGCAGCAGATGACGTAGGCGTCGTGGCCCGCGCCGCGTTCGCCGATCCGACCGGGTTCAACCAGCAGAACCTCGACTTGGCAACACAAGCCTTGACCATGGAAGAAGTCGCCGCAGCGCTGAGCGCTACGCTGGACAAGCCTGTGAGCGCGCAATCGGTGAGCCCTGACGAAGCGGTCAAGGCCGGTTTGTTCGCCGGCTGGGTACGGTCACAGGAATGGACCAACGAGGTGGGCTATCGCGCTGACATTCCCGCTGTCCAGGCCCGACTCCAGACCCATGGCATCACTCTGACGCCCTTCGCCCGCTGGATTGAACGGCACGCCAGTGAAATCCAGATCGATGCCTGAACCAGCGCCTCGATGACGGCTCACGAATCGCAACCCTCGGGAATCTGCTCATGACCAATCTGTATGATCTTCCAGACGACATCCAGGTGACCGCCGAAGGTGGTCTGCGCATCATCACCCTGAACCGCCCCGACGATATGAACGCGTCCACCACCGAAATGCTGTTCAGCTATCCCAAGCTGTTCAGGGGCCTGGCCGAAGATCCCGAAGCCAAGGTCGCCATCCTGACAGGCGCCGGGCGCGCGTTCAGTGCGGGTGGCGACATGACGCATTTCGTCAAGACCCTGGATGACGCCGACTTTGCCCGCGCGGTCCAGGAAAACGCCAGAAGGACTATCCACGGGTTCATCGATGTCCCCATCCCCATCATTGCCGCGGTCAATGGCCCCGCCGTGGGCTGGGGGGCGACCCTGGCCACCCTGTGTGACATTGTGCTGATGGCCGACAACGCGTTCATGGCGGAGCCGCACATCAACATCGGCCTGGTGGTGGGCGATGGCATCTCCGTGTCGTGGCCGCTGTATACCAGCCTGCTGCGGGCCAAGGAGCTGATCTTTACCGGTGATCGCATCACCCCACAACAGGCCGTGGAATTCGGCCTGGCCAATCGCGTGGTCGCGGCCGACAAGCTGATGGATGAAGCCCGTGGACTGGCAGAAAAGCTGCTCAAACAGCCGACGCAAGCATTACGCGAGACGAAGAAACTGATGAACCTGTACCTGCATCGCAATGCGGCACAAATGCTCGACGCCACGCTGGGCAGGCAACTGGCAGCGACCATGAGTGATGAACATCACACCCTCGCGAACCAGTTCATCGAGCAGCAGAAGCGCCGGCAAAATCCATCCCAGTAGGGCTTGCGGACGCCGTCTGGCAAGGCGGCGCCATGGAAACATCAACATACAATCAGGGTCGATCCCGTGGGAATACGACGGGATTGCGCACGTCCGGCGAAAATGGCGCTCCTGATCCACTATTCGTCGCCACAACCCGCAGGATAGGGCGTTCGTGTATCCCTTTGCGCTTGCCTTGGCCAGCGCCATTTCGATTCATCAACGTTATTGAAAACTGTTGTCAATTTTACTGGGTTTATCCGTTATCCCAGCCTTCCTATATTCATAAATATGAACGCTATTCACATATCGCCCAAATGAAGGCGATCATCTTGCGTCCATGCAATGCCCCTGAACAATAAAAACAATACATTCGGAGCACCTTGAATGAGCACACACCCCGTTCCGCCAGTCACGGCTCCATCGGCCAAACGCACGCCCCCTATCGCCATCAGCCTGCTCGCCCTCGCCGCGACCTGTACACCGTACGAGGTAAACGCGGTCGATTTCGACCTGACCAACCCGGACTTCGAGGCGCGTCTCGATACCACAGTGCGCTACAACTCGGGATGGCGAACCAGCGGTCGTGAAAAGGGCTTGGTCAATACCAACACCGATGAAGGCAACTACCTGTTCGACAAGGGTGACCAGGTGCTTTCTCGCCTGGACATCTACTCGGAGTTCGACCTGTCCTATCAGGGCCGCTATGGCGCACGCCTCAGCGCCGCAGGCTGGTACGACAGCAACTTCCCCGACAAGGGCGAGAGCGATCCACGCTTTGCCTCCCAGGCCAGCTATCCGAACAACCGCTACAGCGGCTACATCGACCGCTACTACCAAGGCCCCAGTGCCGAATTCATGGACGCGTTCGTGTGGGGCAACTTCAATCTGGGCAGCACCAACCTGAACCTGAAGGCCGGGCGATTTGCCTGGTTACCCGGCGAGTTTGTGTTCGGCAACGGCGGTTCCGTCTCGTATTCCATGGCGCCCAACGATGGCATGAAAAGCGATCTGAGCCCGGGTGCCTCGGCCAAGGAAACAGCCTTGCCTATCGAACAGATCGGTGGAATCTGGCAATTGACGCCGCAATGGTCGTTGATGACCCAGTACACCCTGGAGTTCCGCCCCTCGAGAATTTCCGAGGGCGGTACGTTCTTCCAAGTGGCCGACGTCGCCCTGGAGGGGCCACCGCGGGTCAACTCGCTGATCCGTCGGCGAGACGCCCATGAAGGCGACAACGGCGATATCGCCGTGGGCCTCAAATGGCAGCCGGACTGGGCTGACGGCGACTCATTCGGGCTCTGGTACCGGCGCTTCGATGACAAGACCGCCAGTTGGAACACCCAGACGGTCATCACGGGCCTTGCCGGGCCCATTCCTACGTCAGGCTATGCGCGGGCGGTCTACGCCAAAGACATCGAGTTGTATGGCCTGACCTACAACACCCTCCTGGACGCCTGGACCGTAGGCGCCGAACTCAACTATCGCAAGAACATGCCGTTGCTCAGCACCGGCAGTTACCTGGCCTTGGGCGGCGCTCCCGAACCGGATCTGGAGGGTGCCCGTGGCAACACGCTGCACGCCCTGCTCAGCGGCATCATGACCATCAACAAAAGCCCGCTCTTCGACAGTGGCGCACTGGCGCTGCAGCTCGATTACACCCGTTTGCAAAGCGTGACCAGCAACAAAGCGCGCTTCAATGGGCGTGACAGTGATGTCGCGGGCCGCTGCCAGGATCACGAGGTCCTGCGTGGCTGTGCGACCCGCGACGCAATGAGCTTGAGCAGCTCCTTCACCCCCACCTGGCAGCAGGTTTTCCCCAGCGTCGACCTCTCCATGCCGATCGTTGCGCTGTATGGCATCGACGGCAACGCGGCGGCGGTAGGCGCCGGTACGCTGCCGGAAAAATCCTGGTTGCTGCGAGTCGGCGGGCGGGCCGAGTGGTTGCTGGGCACCCATAAGCACCAATTCGATTTGTCGTACACCACTCGTGACGGCATGAAGGACAAGCTGCCGGGTGCGTCCACCAATAGCTACTCGGGTCTCGCCAACCTGCGTGACCGCGATTATGTGATTTTCACTTACCAGACTGCGTTTTGAGTGTCGGAGACAACAATGCAAATATCGACCGTAACCTTTCGTTCCACGCTGTTCGTTTGCGCCCTGCCCTTCATCGGCGCCAGCGCCGTGGCCGATGAAGAACGCTTGCCTTGGGGCGCGATCAAGGCCGGCAATGCGGACGGCAGCATTCCGGCCTACACCGGTGGCCTGCCAACCAGTACCAATCCACCGGGTTTCAAGGCGGATTCCGGCTATTGGGCCGATCCATACGCCGACGATAAACCGCTGTACACCATCACCAGCAGCAACGTCGATCAGTACGCCGGCAAACTCAGTGAAGCTACAGTCGCGCTGCTCAAACGGTTTCCAACCTACAGCGTGCCGGTCTATCAGACCCGCCGCAGCGCGTCCTACCCCGACTGGATCGTAGAGAACATGAAGCTCAACGCCGCCGGGCGTTGCAAAACCATCGAGAACGGCGAGGCGCTGGAGGGTTGTTTTGGTGGGAAACCGTTCCCGGTGCCCAAGAACGGTTATGAAGCCATGTGGAATCTGTTGACCCACTACAAAGGTTATTCCGTCTGGACCCGTGGCGAAGGCTGGTACGTCGACTCAGCCGGCAACAAGGTCATGACCGCCGGGATCGTCAACCGTTACCAGAGCAACTACTACGACAAGAAATCGAACCTCGAAGAGTTCCAGGCCAACGGTGGCTACTACCTGTTCCAGAACAACGTGTACAACGCCCCGGTTCGCAATGCGGGCGAAGGCAATCTGCAACGCAAAAGCGTCAACCCGGTGGCCAACGCCGATAAAAGCTGGAGTTACTCACCGGGTCAACGTCGCGTGCGCCTGGCACCGGACACCGCTTACGACTTCCCGATCGCCACTTCCGGCGGGGCCAGCCTGTACGACGAGATCTACATGTTCTCCGGCAACATGGATCGCTTCGATTTCAAATTGGTCGGCACCCGGGAAATGATCATTCCTTACAACGCCTATCGCTGGGCGTCGACCTCGCCTCAGGACCTGTTGCAAAAAAACCATCCCAATCCCGATGTGATGCGCTGGGAACTGCACCGGGTAACGGTCGTTGAAGCCACGCTCAAGCCGGGCCAGCGCCACGTTGTCGCGAAGAAACGTTTCTATCTGGACGAAGACATCCCAGGCGCAGGCATCTATGAGGGTTGGGATGCTTCCGGCAAGTTGTCCCGGGCCAGCTGGAGCCCGCCGTACCAGGTCTATGACAAACAGGTGCCATTCGTGACCAGCAATTGGATCTACGAATTCAATACCGGTGTGTACTACCACTCCTCAATCTCGACCAAAGGCATTCAGATCGACGTGGATCAGGTAGACGCGGCATTTTACACACCCGAAGGCCTGGCTCGTCGTACACAACGCTGATCATGATTGAATAGAACGCGCAACGTTAAGCCTGCCTGGAATCTTCGGGCAGGTTTTTTTTCGAGAAGATGAAAGCAGACAATACACAAAACACTGTGGGAGCGAGCCTGCTCACGATAGCGGTGTATCAGCCAACGCAGATGTTGACTGGTCGGGCGCCATCGCGAGCAGGCTCGCTTGTATGGTAGGACTTGAAGGGAGGAGGAGGGACTAGGCTCGATTCTGACTGTTAGCCGCAGTACAGACCGTGGGAGATTTCGCCCCTCCTCCTTTCACCCAAGCGCCGATAAAGAATGCATCTGGCCTAGACCGACGATAGGAACAAGCCTGCGCCTCTGGGTGAACCCTTCAAGTGTTCAAACCTTAGCCCGGAGGATTTTTAATGGCAATGCCCGTCGCTACCGCCCAGCCGATCGTAGGTGTGGATGTCGCCAAAGATGAGTTGGTGATTTATCACGCCCAATCCGATCGACTCGAAACGATCCCCAACACCAAGGCTGAGATTAAGAAGTGGCTCAAGGCATTGT
>Ga0209795_10000469_pt1 | contig 31107 bp, 22 predicted proteins | sample AgamicOrMarz_FD_187166 | JGI IMG/M metagenome (GOLD analysis project Ga0209795, IMG submission 187166) | Agave microbial communities from Guanajuato, Mexico - Or.Ma.rz (SPAdes) (version 2) | ecosystem: Host-associated > Plants > Phyllosphere > Phylloplane/Leaf | place: Guanajuato, Mexico...
CGGCGGTCGCGACCGAATGCAGCAGACTGTTCATGATGTACGCGTTACGCGGCTCAAGCGTGCGCGGCGCGTCGCGACCTGCGGTAAGCGGCTGCGCTTTCGACAGCGGCTCGCCGCGTGCGTCCGTCACTTCGTTGATCAGATACGGGTTGATGCGATAACCGCCGTTCGCGAAGACCGAATACGCACCCGCCGACTGCAACGGCGTCACGAGCCCCGCGCCGAGCGCCATCGGCAGATAGGGCGGAGTCTTGTCGGCGTCGAAACCGAAGCGTTGCGTAACGAAGTCTTGCGCGTACTTCGTGCCGATATACGACAGAATCCGGATCGAAACCAGGTTCTTCGACTTCTGCAACGCGAGGCGCATCGGCATCGGCCCGTCGGGCTGGTCGTCGTCCTTCGGCTCCCACGCGTCGCCGCCCGGCGTGCTCGACGGGAAGTACAGCGGTGCGTCGTTGATGATCGTGGCCGGTCCGAGTCCCTTGTCGAGCGCCGCCGAATAAATGAAGGGCTTGAAGCTCGAACCGGGCTGACGCCAGGCTTGCGTGATGTGATTGAACTTGTTCTTGTTGAAGTCGAACCCGCCGACGAGCGCGCGAATCGCACCGTCCTGCGGCGTGAGCGACACGAGCGCGCCCTCCACCTGCGGGAGCTGCGTGATCTGCCAGTTGCCCTTGGCGTCGTTCATCACGCGCACAATCGATCCCGGCCTGATCTTCGTTGCCGCCGCGCCGCGTGCGCTCAACGCACTGGCGGCAAAGCGCAAGCCATCACCGGCGATAGTCACCTGCGTGCCGTCCACCAGTTGCGCCTTCACCTGCTTCGGGCTCGCGTCCGTGACGACAGCGGCGATGATCTCGCCGTTATCGGGATGATCGTTGAGTGCGTCGTCGATCGTCTGATCGCGGTCGTCGCCAGGCGCGGGCAATTGCACGAAGCCTTCCGGCCCGCGATAACCGTGGCGCCGCTCGTAATCCATCACACCCTTGCGCACCGCGCGATACGCGGCGTCCTGGTCGGCGGAATCGATGGTGGTCGTGACGTTCAGGCCGCGCGTATAAGTTTCGTCCTTGTACTGCGCGTACATCATCTGGCGAACCATTTCGGCAATGTACTCGGCGTGCACGCTGTATTCGTTGCCGGGGTTCCGCGTGTGAATCTCTTCCTTCACCGCCTGGGCGTACTGCTCCTGGCTGATGTAGCGCAACTCCAGCATGCGCCTGAGAATGTATTCCTGACGGATTTTTGCCCGCTTCGGATTCACGACCGGGTTATACGCGGACGGCGCTTTCGGCAGACCCGCGAGCATCGCGGCCTGCGCAAGCGTGATGTCTTTCAGATCCTTGCCGAAGTACACGCGCGCTGCCGCGGCAAAGCCGTAAGCGCGCTCGCCCAGATAGATCTGGTTCATGTACAGCTCGAGAATCTGGTCCTTCGTCAACGCGCGCTCGATCTTGTACGCGAGCAGCATTTCGTAGATCTTGCGCGTATAGGTTTTCTCGCTCGACAGAAAGAAGTTGCGCGCGACCTGCATCGTGATCGTGCTCGCGCCCTGCGACGCGCCGCCGTGCGCGAGGTCGGCAAAGCCGGCGCGCAGAATGCCGAGGAAGTCCACGCCGCCGTGCTCGTAGAAGCGATAGTCTTCAATTGCGAGCACCGCTTTCTTCATCTGGTCGGGAATGTCCTGGAAGCGCACGAGACTGCGCCGCTCCTCGCCGAATTCGCCGATCAGCACATGGTCGGCCGTATAGACGCGCAGCGGCACTTTCGGACGATAGTCGGTGAGCGCGTCGAGCGAAGGCAGTTGCGGCCCCATCACGACAAGTGCGTAGCCGACGATCAGCGCGCCCACCACGGCGACGATCGCAACGAGGCTCGCAAACCAGATCGCAACCGTCGCGCCGATCGAGCGGCCGCCATCTTCGGCGTCGCGCGAAGCGGCGTTGCGTCCCTGCGTGCGGTGGTAGGAGTCCCGGTCTTGACCGGCCGGAGATTGCGAGGAATGCGGTCGTTTGATGATTGGCATGACTGGAATAGTGGGCGCGTAACTCAACGCCTTGTTCTCGCGCGTCAGGCGCGCATGAATCGTGAGCGGCGTAGTCTGGGCGCAGACCGCCGTGCGACTCTGTGCCCCGGCGAGTCGCCACGGCGCACCCGGGACATTGTCCGGCGCAACGTAACAGCGCATTTTAAAGAAATCAAGCGGCGCTCAACGGAGTTTTTTTGTAAGAATTCCCTTCGCTTCCACGCCCGGCGGCAGAGCGTGGGTAGATTCGGCAGGCTTGCGAGGCGCTTGCGCACGTTCGCAAAGTTATCCCCAGTTTTTGTTGAAAGGCCTGTGGACAAGACCACAAAAAGCGCGACAACTCGTTGATGTCACGGCATTTTCATGAAGCGCCCGTTTGCGATCGGCGCAACTCGTCATATGATGGACTCCGCGCATGCCGATGTGCGCCGATGCGCGCCGTCAGGCGCCATGCCAACAAGTATGCGAGCCGATCATGACAAAGCCCAGCGAACGCATCGTCGTATTCGTCACGCCCGCGCAGAAACGCGCGATCGCCGCCACCGCGGACGAACTCCGCATCAGCGTCAGCGAGCTCATGCGGCGCGCAGTGCTGAGTTTCAGCGCGACCAGCGAGCAGGTGAAAGCAGCGAGTATCGTCGATCGGCTCAATGTGCCCCGCGCGCCTGATGCGCTCGACGCGGCGCTGCAGCGTGTCGCGCACGACGCGAAAGTTGCGCGCGACGCGCTGCCGGCCGCGCTGCAAACGCACGTAAGCCTCCGGACCGGTTCGGAGGCCAATGGTGCGGGTATTCCGGGCGATTCGACAGCGTCGGCCGCTGCAACTCCGGCTGAAAATGTGCCACCCGTGCCTGCACCTGCCCCGCTGCTGCCTGCTGACGTGCTGGCGGCGCTTACCGCCGAAGTCGACGAAGACGCCGTGGCAACCGCCGAGGCTGTCGCAAGAATGGCGGCGGCACGCGCTGCTGCGATCGAGGAACTGCTGCCCGCCGCCGTGACGGTGCAGACTCACGTGAAAAGTGTGCTGAAGCGCCCTCGTCTCGACCCCATGCGCGATGAAGACGACCCGCACAGCGATCTTGGCCCCGAAGGCGGCCGCTTCGCGTAACCATCGCGATAGCGGGCAGCAATGGAACGGGCAACGTCGATGCAAGCGGCTTGCACGGGTTTGTAAGCGGTCGACTGCGCACATTGTCACTCGCTTGCTTATTAGCGGCGCGTGCGCCGTTCACGTTTGCGACACTCGCCGCAGGCACACTGAGCGGCTCGCTCATCGCGCCCTTTAAGCCCATTTTAAGAGAGCCCGTGGTGTAATATCCGCGAGCTACTGAGGGACAGGTCGGTGCGCTCCTCGCCGAAAACCTTTCGCTTTGTCATGCGATACGTGCACAGGCGAAACCGACAATTTGCTGTTGCGCTATTGCAATCGGCGAGCAAGCCCCGACCTCCGGTCCGAACGCCGCGCAGCTTCTCGCGCGGCGGCGTAAAGTAGTAGTGACAAGCAGTTGAGTGCGCAGGAATATTCAGCGCCGACACCATTCTCTGGAGGTTTTCATGTCGCTTTTTGACAGCATTTCGCGCACGCTAAAAGGTCTCCTCAACGACGCTGCGGACTCGGTGCAAGACCCGTCGCGCGATTCGCGCCAGATCGTACGCGAGCTCGACGAGAGCATCGGCCGCGCCGAGAATTCGCTGATCGAGATCCAGGCGCAAGTGGCCACACAGCAAAGCAAGCGCGATGTTGCCGCCGACAAGGCGAAGAAGTACGAAGACGGCGCAAAGCGCGCGCTGCAATCCGGCGACGAAGCGCTGGCTCGCGAAGCGCTCGGCGCGCAAGCCACGGCCGAAGCAGAACGCGATGCGCTGACCAAGGAACTCTCTACGCTGGAGCCGTCGGTCGCGCAGCTCAAGAGCCAGATCGAAGACATGCGCAGCCGTCGCAACGATCTGAATGCGCGTTCGAACATTCTGCAAGCCAAGCAACAGATCGCCGAAGCGAAAGACGTCGCTGCAACGGCGCTGGGCGGCATCGGCGGGAAAAACCTGTCCGAGGATTTCCAGAAGCTCGAAGACAAGGTCGCGTTGTCGAATGCCCGATCCGACGCACGTCTGAACTCCGCCGATGTCAAAAGCGGCAAGGCGCTCGACGACAAGCTGGCAGACCTGAACCGCGGCCCGTCGGTGGAAGACCGGCTGGAAGCACTGAAAAAGCAGATCAACTCGCCGGCTCAGTAATTGCGTCGCAGTGTGCGGTAAGGCGGCGTCCGGTTGGCCGGCCCCCGCAATCGACTGAAGGAGACGGGCGCGTGGCGCCCGGTCTGCAAATGAAAAAAGTTATTGCAAGTGCGTTCGTCTCGCTGATGCTCGTATCCACGGCAGCGTTTGCCGTGCCCACGGTGCAGCAGATCGAATCGGCAATGTCGCAAGGCAACTGGCAGCAGGCCGATGCCGGCCTGTCCGAAGTGCTGAAGGCGCATCCAAACAACGCACATGCGCACTACCTGTACAGCCAGGTGCTCGACCGTGAAGGTCGTTATGGCGACGCGCTCGCGCAAGTCCAGCAGGCCAAGACGCTCGATCCGCAGATCCGTTTCACCGATCCGACGCGCTTCGCGCAAGTCGAGGCACGCATTCGCCGCGACGCCGAACGCACTGCGAGCACGAGCGGCAACGGCGGTGAAAGCGGGATTGGCACGTTGACGAACCGCACGACCAATCCGTTCGGCCAGCAGAACACGCCGGCCGTGCAGCAAGCGCCTGAGCGCCATGGTCCTGGCATCGGCATGTGGGTCGGCATTCTGATTCTCGTCGGCGTGATTGCGCTGGTGCTGCGTTGGACCTTGCGCCGTGCGCGCTCGCAGGACGATACGCGCGCGGACGACGACCGTCGCGTGCAACTCAAGCGTGCGACCGAGTTGCTCAACTCAGTGCGCTCGCTCAAGCTCGACGTGAAGCTCTCCACGGCGCCCGGGCACGAAGCATTGGAGAAAGAAGTCGAAGCAACGGAGGACCAGTTGCGAACGCTCGTTGAAGCGCTATCGAACAGCAAGAATCCGGTGCCGCCGTATCAACTCGACGAGTTGGAGCAGCGCATCGGCAGTCTGCGCGCCCGAGCCGATGGCCGGCCCGATCCGAAGGCAAGCGCCGCGGCTGACAGCGCGCAATCGCCGTATGCACGCGAAGCCGAGCGCTTTGGCAATCCGCAGCAAGGACCGTATCCGTCGCAGCCGCCTTATCAACAGCAAGGTCCCTATCAACAGCAGCAACCGCCGGTTATCGTGCAGCAAGGCGGCGGTTTCGGCGGCGGCATGGGTGGGCTGCTCACCGGCGTTCTGCTTGGAGAAGCGCTGAACTCCGGACGTGAACGCGTGGTTGAGCGTGACGTGATCGTCGACGATGAAACGCGCCGGCGCGGCAACGATGTCGACAACGGCGGCGGCCTCGACTTCGGCCAGGGCTCGAACGACTGGAACGATAACAGCGGCGGCGGCATCGACATGGGCAGCAGCGACGATTCCGGCGGCTGGAGCGACAACACGTAGCCCTCGCCCGCCGCGCCGCTCAAAGCGCGGTGCACCGTGGTGCACCTGACGATACGATGCAAAACAGGCTCCCTTCATGGAGCCTGTTTTTTTCACCACCGACGAATCACGCACGCTTCGATACGGCCGCCTGCACTTCCTCGTGCCGCGCGAGCGACATCGCGCCTGCAAATAGGCGCACGACAAAGCGCTCGGCATAACTCACGAGCGCATCCCGACGGGCGACGTTGGCGTTTGCGTTATCGCTGTCTTCTTCGTTCACGTTCGCATCTGCGCCGATGAACTCCGCTGAAAGATGGAACAGTTGCAGCACGATCTGCGTGCACACTTCGTCGACGACATCGCGCGGCAGTGCCGGCATCAGTTGCAACTGCACGACGTCGTCCGCCATTTCCGCCGACACCGCATGAAGCGTCGCGCGCACGGCTTCGCGCAGCGCAGGCGACGTGCCGTGATACTCAGCTAAAGCGCTCAGAAACGCCTCGCGGTTTTCCAGCGCGAACGCGAAGAACGCCACGCATGCGCGCCGTGGCACGCTGTGCGGTTCGTCGTGCGCGGCGAGCCAGCGCTCGCGGCGCAGCATCGGCCGCAACCGCCGGCTTACCGAATCGACGGCTTCGCGTGCGAGGTCGTCGAGGGTATCGAAATGACGATAGAACGTGTTCGGGTTCAGCCCCGCCTCTCGCGCGAGTTCGCGCAGACCGAGGCTCGCGAAGCCGCGCCCGCCCGCGGTCAACCGCAGCGCGGCTTCAATCAGCTTGCGTTTGCCGGCCGGCAATTCCTGAGTGGCCGCAGTGTCGCCGCCATTCGGCACGGCTTCGAATACGGATTTCATGGCCTTGGTGATGGGTTTTGAATCACCGCGCAGCACGCGCGTTTAATAGACGTACTCTAAACGATCTTGACGCGAGGTGCACAGTTGTCTACCCTGCGCGTAACGTTCGAGCGGCCGCCTGTTCGCGGCCACGCCGCGTCTCCTGAATGTCGACATGGCCCGAACTTCCTTGCCGGAGATTGCTGTGACGCCCGCTTCATCCGCCGCATTCGCACAAGCCGCCGCGCCGCGCATTGCAATCGTGGGAAGCGGCTTCGCCGGCATCGGCATGGCCGTGCGTTTGCTAAAAATGGGCATTACGTCGTTCACGCTCTACGAGGCCGCCGGCGACATCGGCGGCACCTGGCGCGACAACACCTATCCGGGCGCCGGGTGCGATGTGCCTTCGCATCTGTATTCGTTTTCTTTCGAACCGAACCCGGCGTGGTCGCGCGAGTTCAGCGGCCAGGCGGAAATTCTCGCTTACCTCAAGCACTGCGCGCGCAAGTACGGCGTGGATCGTTACGTGCGTTGCAATGCACGCGTCGTGGCCGCGCGGTTCGATGAAGCGCGTCACGTCTGGGACATCGAACTGGACGTCGACGGCACGCGCGAGAACGTCGAAGCGGATGTGCTGATCGGAGCAAGCGGTGGACTGTCCCGCCCTTCCATGCCGCAAATTGCGGGGCTCGAGAGTTTCAAAGGCAAGCTGTTTCATTCCGCGCGCTGGGACCACACGTATCCGCTCGAAGGAAAACGCGTCGCGGTGATCGGCACCGGCGCGAGCGCGATCCAGTTCGTGCCGGAAATCCAGCCGCGCGTCGCGCAACTCGACCTGTTCCAGCGCACCGCGCCATGGATCATGCCCAAGCCCAACAAGCGCATTAGCGAACGCGCGCGCTGGCTCTTCGAGCATGTGCCGTTCACGCAGCGAGTTGTACGCAGTGCGATCTACTGGAAGCTCGAATCGCAGGCCATTGCTTTCGTGAGGCATCCGCAACTGATGAAGCGCCCGATGAAGCTGTGTCTCAGCTACCTCGCACGGCGCGTGAAAGACCCGGAACTGCGTGCGAAGCTCACGCCGAATTACCGCCTCGGCTGCAAGCGGGTTCTACTGTCGAGCAACTACTATCGCGCGCTCGTCGAACCCAACGTGAACGTGATTACAGCGGACATTCGTGAAGTGGTCGCGGACGGCATCGTGACACAAGACGGCGCGCATCACGCGGCGGACGCGATCATTTGCGGCACCGGCTTTCAGTTCAACGGCTTCGGCGCGCCGTTCGAGGTGACGGGCATCGGTGGCGCGGATCTGCGTGCGCTATGGCTGCGCGACGGTCCAGAAGCGTATCTCGGCACGAGCATCGCCGACTTTCCGAACTTCTTCATGATCGCTGGTCCGAACACCTTTCTCGGCCACAACTCGATGATCTACATGATCGAGTCGCAAGTGCAGTACATCGGCGATTGCCTGCGCGTGCTTCGTGAGCGCAACGTACGCGCGATGGACCTGCGCCCCGACGTGCAACGCGAATACAACGCGCGCCTGCAGAAGAATATGCAGCGCTCCGTGTGGTCGAGCGGCTGCCATAGCTGGTATCAGACAGGAAGCGGCAAGGTGACCGCGCTGTGGCCGGGCTTCACGTTCAGCTTTCGCAAACGGACGCGGCGCGTGCGGCCGCGGGATTATCGCTTCTTGCCTTGATTCGGTAGCGGCTGGGGTTGGTTCGATGTCCGTTTGCAGTTTCGATTCGAACAAAAAGGGAGACGCAAAACATGGCAAGCAGAGAACCTCGGTCTTCGGTCTCGTCATCTGCGAGACCATCGAACTCTGCCGCGCTACCGCCGCGCTCGCTCGCCGCTCGCCTCGGCATTACGAGTGTGCCGCGCGACGAATTGCGGCGGCGCTACACGCAAAGCGGCTCCAGGTTCGTCCGGATCATGGGCGCGGACGTTCATTACGTCGACGAAGGCAGTGGCGACACCATCGTGATGGTTCATGGTTTCGCGTCTTCGCTGCACACCTGGAACCGTGTCGCCGATGAGCTCAAGCACACCCACCGCGTGATTCGTCTCGACCTGCCGCCGTTTGGCGTGACAGGACCGCTGCGCTCCAGTACAGGCATCATTGAAACGATGAACCTGCCGACCTACCGGCGTTTCATCGACACGTTCCTGCAGGCGCTCGGCGTCTCACGTGCGGTATTCATCGGCAATTCGCTTGGCGGGCTTATTTCGTGGGACTACGCGGTGCGTCATCGCGACGCGGTCGAGCGACTGGTACTGATCGACTCGGCCGGCTTCCCGATGAAGCTACCCATCTACATCGATCTATTCAATCACGCGCTGGTCCGCGCGAGTTCGCCGCGATGGCTGCCGGAAATCATCATTAGAAGCGCCGTGCGCAACGTGTATGGCGATGCGCGCAAACTCGACGCCGTTACGCTGCGGCGCTACGTCGACTTTTTTCACGGCGAAGGCACGCGCGCCGCGATCGGCAAGATGGTGCCGACGCTCGATTTCGAAGAACTCGATACAGACGTAATGACTACGCTTGGGGTTCCCACGCTCATCTTGTGGGGCGCGAAGGACCGCTGGATTCCCACTGCGCACGCCGCTGAATTCGCCCGGCGCATTCCGGGCGCGAAGTCGGTTATGTATCCGGGTCTTGGACACATTCCAATGGAAGAAGCGCCCGAGCGGGTGCTTGCCGATTTGCGGGCTTTTCTTGGCGGGAATGCGAGCAACAGTGACGAGTTGCTGCTCCGAGAAGGAGGCTCGCGACGCGCGTCGGTGTAGTGGGCAGCGGGACGGCGCGCTGGGGGGGGAACGGGATGGGTTGGACTGGGGCTGATTGCGAGGTCGAGGCTTACTGACGAATTCGGTCATGTGCCTGTGACGCGGGGCCGGTAAACTGGACTCGGCGGGTTTGTGACGCGAATTGGTTGGGTTTGCCGGAGTGTGAGCGCGGCCGCGTTGCGCCGGTTTGTGGAAGGCTGAGTGCGGCCATCAGGGGGCATTCGCCTGCACGAACTCTCGGACATTGGAATGTCGGCTCCGCCCCCAGTGAGCAGCCATTAGGTTCGTGGTTCGTAACGTTTACTTGAGCAGACTTCCTGCCCGTTGGCTCAACGCGATGCTAGCGGCCCACCTTGGATCGGCGAACTGAACGATGAATAGGCGGCGTGCTGAACAACCGCTTTTGCTACTTCACATCGGAGGGCGTCCGATCCCTCCGCGACGGTTGCCGAGATCAGTCGCGGCGATGTGACGATGACCGGCCGCAGACCGTACTGACCACCGGCGCGTTATTAAGTCTGAACGTTTCCGTGCGCCGTTTGCAGCAGTAGTATGCGCCGGCGTCAATGGGTCATCCCAGCCATTGCCCGCGCCAGTAATCCTCTTATCCTTGAAGCGTATCGCAAGAAAAAACCGACGGATGTTAAAACTTGAGCAGGAAACCATTATGAAGAATCTCACTCACTGCGTCCTTGTGGTAGCCGTTGCTGGAACGGGATTCTTGTGGACGACAACGCGAGCCGAGTCATTTGGTCCGTTTAGACACGACGGCGGAAAAATCTCTTGTAATGACGATCGCGGACCAGAAATCAAAGAAACACAGATTTACAAAGCACCGAACGATCGCTTTTTTAAGGAGGACTCCATCAAAGTCAGCGAGATTTCCGGCTGGGGAAAGGCTCACTCTTGCACAATATCTAATATTAAGAAACAAAAAATATCGGTTCAAACAGATTCCGGAACGTTTGATGTCGACGTTGTAACGGAGTTCGCTGTCTACGCGCATGCGGATTGCGGTTCTGGCGCGTTGAATAATAGCGGCGGAAAGACGGCCTCGGTGGAATGTAGTGTAACCGCAGAAATGCAAAAATTCACCAATAAGTGAGATTAGTCAGCATAGAGGTGACGAGATGAAAATTAACTCCATCCTAATTGCGTCTGCAATCGTAGTGCCGACGTTTGTTTTCGCACAAAGTTCTAACAAAAATCAAGGTTGGCACGCTCAAGCCAATCCGAACACCAGTTCAGCAACGCTCTCAAAAGGAAATAGCTCTTCGTATGGGTATGCGGGACCAGCCCCTCAAAAGTCTGAAACCTTCCAAACGGAAAAGGATAAACGTGAGGCGCAGCAAAATCAGGGGGGCTCCGTAGGCGTCGGGAAGAGTTTTTAGTTCGATTAAGTTGGTCCGGCCGATAACCTATAACTTTGAGCACAGTCGGATCAGCTCGGTTTGGCTTTCGCAGCCTGTCTTTCTCATTACCGAAGAGATTTGCTTACGGAGGGTAGATTCACTTACGCCGAGCGACCTTACGCCGTCTCCGATACGGCCGCCGCTTGCCAAAAGGGCGTAAATCCTTGCCTCCGCGTTCGTCAACTGGAATGCCTCTTTCAGCTTTTTCGAAGATGGAATGTCAAAAACGTCGGACCTCTCGATAAGGACACTCAGGAGGTCTTTTACCCCGATGGTAGCGGTGGCTTGAATAGGTGATATCTTGATTTTAAAAAACCGCCCCCAAGAACTTGGAACCGTAATATGCACGGTTCGCCGTTCCCCTAGAGAAGTCCGAAGCGAGTACAGCAATTTCTCATTCCAGTAATCGATAGAATGCGAAAGCCTCTTACTTTTCACGGCGAGCGCCTCTCCTCCCCGCAAAACCCTACCCATGTTTTCGGAGGAAAACTCAATTTCGCCAGCAAGGGAAACTGTTGCGAAGCATGTAGTATCATCTTCAACAGCATCTCGAATCAAAGAGGCGTTGGCATTCGCCAAATGCATTCTTTTTAGGAAAGCGTCTCGGATACGACACCCTATCAAATCCATTCCGTCTAGGCTGCCGTAAGTGCCGGAAGATTGGGACTGTCGCTGCAAACTAAAGGCGGCGAAGTAGCTTCCACACTGTCCGAGCACTAAGGCAATAACTTGTCCAATTTTACTGCGTTCCAAAAAATCAACATACTCGGCATGATCTGACCAATCCACGTGTTTCGCGCTGTCGATCCATGTCCCAGGCTCGGATTTCAGGCCGACTGCAACCATTGCGTCAAGATGTTGATAATGGTTGCAATATTCAGACTCGACCGTCTCCCCTAGCCCGCGTTGAACTAAAGCGTGTAGTGAGCGCGTCGAATTATCAAAAATCATGAAGGTCATTGCATCTGCGCCTATGGTCTTCCGGGCGGCTTCGACCAGTTCTTCCCATGGCGCATAGGCATTCTCTACCGCATGCGCCGCTTCTTCAATTCCTTTTAGGCTCGCGTTCATTGCGACCTTCGCTAGCTACTTACCTACAATTGAAAACTACTTATGCCTTTACCAGTGTCGCTGTTTTCATCCTAATGCGCAATTGGGTGGTCATGCCTAGCACTCGGAGGAAGGTCCCGATGGCATTTGAATGACGAGTGCGCTCCCGAAAGTGGTCACGCGAACGTCTCAGCTTGACCGGCCGCAGCGGGTCGATGCATGCCTTTCACATGAAAGCCCGTACCTGAGGCGATCGTCCGCCGTTGGCATGGGGCTCTGTGCGGCCAGGAAGGGGCGTTCGTCGCGGCCCACGTTTGGACATTCGTGTGTCGCCTCCGCACCCTGTACCGGCCACTCGAATAGAAAAATAGGCAACCTGCAACGGATTCTCCGACGGCGAGTACTCGCACCGCTATGAGCAAGCTGTTTATCGCGATTAGTGCGCCGACTACTTAGCTCGCTTACGTTTGTGTTGCTTCAAGAATACATCGGGAACAAAGGTCAAATTGCCGCGTGCTCGTGAGCATGCGACATAGAGTTTGTTGCGAGTCTCTGGGTTGAGGGTTGCCAACGCTCCAGCCTTCCAAGCATCAAGTGCGGCAGGGTGCAGCACCACACATACGTCCTGGTAGTGATCGAGACCTTTCGAAGCCCCCCAGTTCTGCGAGTAGCAGCCATATTTGTAATGCTCCTGTAGAAAGAGCTTTACGATTTGGGGCGATTGATAGATTTCCTGTACAGCCGCGTGATCCTCGACTAATCTGACATCAGTGAGCGCATCCGAGTGAGACTTGATCTGAATTCCAATCTGCTCAGTAATGAAATCACAGACGGACTTGCTACATCTCCGACTTTTTATCAACGATGCGAGATCCAAGTCCATCTTCGCCGCTTTGAAGCGCGCTTTGTACTTCTCATAGTCGGCGTGAAGGTTGATGTTCACCGCGCCATCGCGGCTCGTATCGTATGTATGCTGAAAAAAATCACCCACAAACATGCACTCGACCTCGCTCCGGCAAAGTGACGTCAGTAGATTGAAATCATGTCCAGCAAAGTCCTGGACCTCGTCGACGAAGAAGGCATCGAAGTATTTCTCGATTCGCGCTATCACATCGTTGACCGTGTCAGTCTGCTCCACATATTTTGCGAGTCGATGATGGTATAGCCAGCGCCCCTTTGTCATATAACGTCGGTCATCGCCAAGCCCAAATTTCGGCCCCTTTTCTAAAGGCCGCTCATACGTCATCCCTTTCGTTCTCTTCTCGTCCAGCAAGAACGGTCTATAGCAGAACGAATGCAAAAATGTGAAGTATGTGTAAAGGACGATGTTCGCTGGAAAATGTCCGAACTTTTGGATGATTCGGGTCCGCAGATTGTCCCGGTTTGCTTCAGTGTAGGTAACAATCAAGACGCGTCGGACCATATCCAATCGCTCGACAATCCTGTATGTTTTTCCCGATCCGGCAACGGCGAAGATCACTGTTTTATCCACGCCACCGCCTCCTGAATGTAGGCTGGCGCGACCAGCACATCTGCCTTCTTATCCAGAAGCTGGAACGCCGCTTCTGCCTTATTGTCTAGCATGTATTGCTGAACGGTGAGCTTCTTCCTTCCCGCGGCAAACAGTTCTTCGCAAGCGACTGTGTTGTCCTCGCACATGCAAATTTCGAAGGTGGATCGCTTATCGTCCGGGTCGGAGAATATTTTGATCGTGGGCTCGTTGTAGGCGGCGTAGTTGTCAATGCAGGTCTTCTGATACGCCCCGTCGTTGTCACGGATCGCCGCCACCCTGATCTTCAGAATCTTGGCGAGATCGAAATAGCGCTTGAAGCTGGTACCATCAACCGAGATGACGTGCACACCGTCCTTGTCTAGTGAGCCTCCGTCCGCGTGCTTCTTGTACAGAGTCTCCATCAGGATGAATTCCGCGTCTCCCTCGACAAGAATTGCCTTCTTGCACAGGGCGAGCTCCAGCACGTTATTGTCCGGGGCCTTCATGAAAAACGAGGCGGTGTCCGTAGGCAGCCCCTTCAACGACGTGGGACTTCCCGGATCAGTCTCGCTGAGAATGATTGCCTTACGCAGGTTCAGGCGCGTGCAGATCATGCTGCTATGCGTGGCGACGAAGATTTGCTTCTTTGTCGCATGGCTGATCCGATCGATGAGCTTCCGTGTATGGACGTAGCTAAGATGGTTCTCAGGCTCCTCCAAGAGGACAACATCCAATGTGTGCTCTCGGTCCCGCAATGCGAATTCAATTTTGATGAAGCACTGGCGCCCCTTCCCCTTACTGTCAATGGGAATATCACCTTCGGTAATCATGATGTCTGTTTCGATGCTCGCTCTTGGGCTGCTTCTGACACCGAACTTGTAGTCTGGCAACTTACCGTTCACGTCGATCAGCACGTCGTCGCGAAACTTAGTTTTGGCGTTCCGATACTCCAACCCGTGACGATTTCGCTCAAGCACCGAGACATTCGCCAGATACATTGATCTCGTGTATTCGCGCGTCGCGTATTCATTGTTGATCAGAGAACTGTCGATCAACAGATGCTTGAGTGGCTTCTTGTAGGGATGGACAGGATACCCTCCGAAGGTCAGAAAGCGAATGGCATAGTACTCGAACGGAAAGCTGGAATTGGGATCCTTCAGGATCTCCCCGATATGCTCGGTGTACTCCTCTACAGGCTCACAGATGAGCCGAATCCCGTCAGTAGCGACGTCGCGTTTGTCGTGATTTTTCCCGTTTAACTCGAGGTCGGTGAAACCTTCGAGGTGAGCTTCTATGAACATCGTGGGAAGTTTCTCAATCTGACGTTTGCCGCGCATGAACTCTTCGATGCAAGCCGCATTGAACAAAGACTCCAAACCAATGCTCTCTACCTTACTGCGGCTTGTACTCATCACTAGATCGAGTGCTTGCAACACGGAACTTTTCCCGGTTTCGTTCCCGCCGATCAAAATATTTAAATCAGCGTCAAATTCAATCTCAAGCGTCTTGTAGCGTTTGAAGTTTTTGAGGATTAGCTTTTTGATGACCTTCATTCCCCGTGCCTTTCGTTCGTGTGAATTGTTACCTTGATCGCGCCTAATCCTACATCACCCCGAGGTGTCGGGAGGCGGCTCGCGTTCTCACGAGCATTCGATCGCGCTCAGACTTCGACGTGCGAGGCGGTTGTTGGTACCACAAATACCTGTAGTAGTGTACGCATGATCGTCAGCGGCCGATAACGCTGCATTCCCTGCTAGACAAGGGCAGACCGACGAGATTTGTCCACTCGATGTCTGTTGCAACGACACAACATCACTCGGTAACCGGTTTAGAGTTCTCTGATATCTCTGATACCGAACTGCCCGTCGTTGCGCGGCACTGCAAGCGTCAGCAATCCGTCACATTCCCCCCCGGAATTCCGCCAGTCTCAACGTCTGCTAGGGCCGAGGACTCGTCGACGTATGCTTATGTGCGAACGGCCTTTGTACCTTGGAAGCCGCCGTTAAGGTCGCAGCGGATCGAAGGGCCGATGTGGGTCGGTTTAAGTCGTTCCGCCACCGCAACGCCTGCATCCGCGAGTACGTCACTGCCTTGCTGGTCATGTACCAGCAACCAGCCGTCCTTTGATATCAGCCCCAGCGCCCCGCCGTCGACTCGCCGAAAGGACAATCCCAGCAGTCGCCAATCCAGTCTTTCCACTCTCACGACCCTGGTCCCACTCTCACAACCTCCGCTCCCCCGCAAACCACCCCTACCCCCCACCCCCAAGAAAGCGCAACAAGCTCCAAAGAAACTTGCAGAGCATGACGAGCAGCTCCCACAAATGATAAAGCTGTTGCCAGCCCGAAACGCGCGCTAAGGAGTCGTACATCGTTACCGTCGAAAAAAGGGATGGTCACGGCCGCACGCCTGATTGCGGCTGTCGCGACGCCAAACCGCACATGATAGCGACTGCGGGATACCCCGTATCAAGTCCACCGAAAGCCAGCCGTAAACGCGTTGAGAAGACGCTGTGCGCCATCTGCCAGCGCCGTTAGCGTCAAAGGAGACATCCATGTCGCGTTTCAGCTTTCGCCGGCCGGCCCGCTCCGAGGCGGTGGTCGGCGATATTGCCTCGCAGGCGGGAAAACTCGGTATCGAAATTTGCGATGTGTCCGGCCACGTCGATGAAGTCGCCGCGCGCGTGCAGCATCAGGCTCAAGTCTGCAAGGCGTTGCGCGAGTCCGCCGCGCAGACGCTCGCGGGCAATCATCGGATCGCGACCGCTGCGCGAGGCATGCGCGAAGTCTCCGCGCATGCGGCAACCGGCGTGCAGGAATCGCAGGAAACGCTGGAGGCATCGCTCGCCGACATCCACGGTCTGGTGGAAGGCGTGACGGTAATCGAAAGCCAGATCGGCGCGCTGCGCAGCGCGCTTGCACACGTGAGCCGCGTCTCGGAGGAAATCTCCTTGATCGCGCGGCAGACGCATCTGCTCGCGCTGAACGCCGCGATCGAAGCGGCGCGCGCCGGCGAGTCCGGTCGCAGTTTCGCCGTCGTGGCGGCCGAGGTGAAGAACCTGTCGGCAAAGACCGCGCAGGCAACCGGTCAGATCGAGACGACGCTCGCGCAACTTACGCAGCAGACTGAGCAGTTGATCAACGAAGGCTCGGTGAACACCGAGCGAGCGCACCGGGTGCGTGAGGGCACGCGCAAGATCGGCGACGTCGTGCATGCAACGGGCGACGCCATCGCGCATCTGAACAACGAGGCCGAACAGATTGCGGCATTGACCGGCGAGATTGAAACGCAGTGCGACGGACTCGAGGCGCAAGTGCTCGAAATGGCGACCGGCGTCGAAGATTCGAGCGAGAACTTCGTGCAGGCGAAAAATCGTCTCGGCAACTTGCTGGGCGTGTCGGAGACGTTGATCGAGTTGACAGCGGCGGCGGGCGTCGAAACCGCTGACACACGCTTTATTGAAGCCGTGCAGGAGGCTGCCGTCAAGGTAAGCAAGGTATTCGAGGCGGCTGTCGCGCGCGGTGAGATTTCTCTCGACGATCTTTTCGATCAACACTACGTGCCCGTGCCGGGCACTAATCCGCCACAGTTCATGACGCGTTTCACTGCGTTCACCGACCGCGTTTTGCCGGCGATTCAGGAGCCGTTACTCGATCTCGATCCACGCGTGGCGTTCTCTGCGGCAATCGACGTGCGCGGTTACCTGCCGACACACAATCTGAAGTTCTCCTTGCCGCAACGCGACGATGTCGTTTGGAACATGGCCAATTGCCGCAACCGGCGCATTTTCAATGACCGGACGGGACTTGCTGCCGGATCGCATACAAAGAAGTTTCTGCTTCAGACTTATCGGCGCGATATGGGAGGCGGAGAGTTCGTTTTGATGAAAGATGCGTCGGCGCCGGTTTTCGTCCGTGGACGGCATTGGGGCGGAGTCAGGATTGGGTATAGGGTCTAGGATTCAGGCGCCTTCGCTTTGTGCTTACCGTTGTTCCCGGCCTTTCCTTGTCTTCAAGGAAAGGCCAACAAAAAATCAGACACAGGCAAACGCTAGACGGCCACCTGCACCCTCCTCCTCTCCGCTCTCTGCATAAAATAATTAACCGCTACCACCCCAACGGTCACGACGGCGATAAACAGCGTCGCCAACGCATTCATCTCCGGATTCAAGCCGAGCCTCACGCGCGAGAAAACCACCAGCGGCAAAGTCGTCGACCCAGGCCCCGACAGGAACGCGGACAAAACCAGATCGTCGATTGACAAGGTAAAAGACAACAACCACCCCGACACCAGCGCCTGCGAAATCAACGGCAACGTGATCGAGAAAAACACGCGAAGCGGCGTCGCCCCGAGATCGAGCGCCGCTTCCTCCAGCGAAGGATGCAACTCCTTCACGCGCGACTGCACGATGATCGCCACGTACGAAATGCACAGCATCACGTGTCCGATCCAGATCGTGAATATGCCGCGCCCGGCCGGCCACCCGAGCCACTTCGCCATTTCGATAAACAGCAACAGCAACGAAATACCCTGAATCACCTCCGGAATCACCAGCGGCGCATTGATCATGCCGGTATAAAGCGTGAAGCCGCGAAACCGCCCCATGCGCGCGAGCACGAAGCCCGCCCATGTGCCGATAATCACCGACGCAAACGCCGTCAGCACCGCCACCCTCAACGAGAGCCACGCCGCAGCGATCAACTCGTCGTCCTGCAATAACGCCGCGTACCAGCGCGTCGAAAAGCGCGTCCATACGGTGACCAGTTGCGATTCGTTGAACGAATAGACGATCAGACTGACAATGGGCACATACAGAAACAGAAAGCCCAACGCCAACGCGGTGAACTGCAAAATCCGGTTCGGCTTCATTAGCGTCGTTCCTCCATTGCCTTCGCCTGCGCATACTGGAAAAACGCCATCGGCACCAACAGCAGCAGCACCATTGCACACGTCACAGCGGAAGCCATCGGCCAGTCCGCATTGTCGAAGAACTCATTCCACATCACGCGGCCGATCATCAGCGTATTCGCGCCGCCTAACAACTCGGGAATGACGTACTCGCCCACCGCCGGAATAAACACGAGAAGGCAACCGGCGATAATGCCGTTCTTCGAGAGCGGCAACGTAATCTGCCAGAACGCTTTCCATGGCTTCGCGCCGAGGTCGTATGCAGCCTCCAGCAAAGTCATGTCCATTTTCACCAGGTGCGCATACAGAGGCATCACGAGAAACGGCAGATACGAATACACCATGCCGATATAGACGGCGGTATTCGTGTGATACAGCTCGATCGGCGAATGAATCAGACCGATCGACATCAGGAAATTATTCAGCAAGCCGTTGTTCTTCAGAATGCCGATCCACGCATAAACGCGAATCAGGAACGATGTCCAGAACGGCAGCATCACGGCCATCATCAGCAGATTGCGGCGCGCCGGATCCGAACGCGCGATGTAATACGCCATCGGATAGCCGATCAGCAGACACAGCAGCGTCGAGATTGCAGCAACCACCACCGAATTCACGTACGTCGCAAAGTACAGGCTGTCCGTGACGAGAAACGCGTAATGCGACAGGTCGAGCTTGAGGTTGATTGCGCCGTCCACGAAACTCGTCAGTTCGGTGTACGGCGGAATCCCAAGCTGCAGATCGGCAAAGCTGATCTTGACGACCAGCAGAAACGGCACGAGAAAAAACAGCAGCAGCCAGACGAACGGACCGGCCACTACCGCGGTGCGGCCAGTCAGGTTGAAGCGCCGCACCGGCCAGTTGAACAACGAATTGAACTGGCGCTTCATGACGTGAGCACCACACCGGCCGACGCGCTCCAGCGCACGTACACCTCGTCGCCCCAGGTCGGCGGATCGATCTCGGTGAGCGCGAGGCTCGTCACATTGGCGATCACCGTTTTGCCGCTGTCGAGCTTCACGTGGTACAGCGAATAGCCGCCCATGTAAGCAATATTGGTGACGACGCCCTTGCCCCAGTTATATGCGCCCTCAGGCGGCTTACGCGTCAGCGCAATGCGCTCGGGCCGCACGGAAATCGTCACCGGCATGCCAAGCGGACCGGTAATGCCGTGATTCACATACAGGCGGCAAGTGAGATCGGGCGTTTCGATAAAGACGTGATCGGGCTCGTCTTCGACCGTATGTCCTTCGAACAGATTCGTCGAGCCGATGAACTCCGCCGAAAAGCGGCTATTCGGATACTCGTACACCTCGTGCGGCGTGCCGAGCTGCACGATCTCGCCTTCGCTCATCACGGCGAGACGCCCCGCCATCGTCATGGCCTCTTCCTGATCGTGCGTCACCATGATGCAGGTCACGCCGACCGTGTCGAGAATGTTGACGAGCTCAATCTGCGTGCGTTGGCGGATCTGTTTGTCGAGCGCGGACATCGGCTCGTCGAGCAGCAACAGCTTGGGCCGCTTCACGAGAGAGCGCGCCAGCGCGACACGTTGCTGCTGTCCGCCCGAAAGCTGATGCGGCTTGCGGTTCGCGAAGCGGCCCATCTGCACGAGTTCGAGCGCGGTCTGCACGCGGTCCTTCAATTCCGCCTTGGGCACGCCTTCCTGCTTCAGACCGAACGCGACGTTCGATTCGACCGTCATATGCGGAAAAAGCGCATACGACTGAAACATCATGTTGACCGGCCGGCGATACGGCGGCAGTTGCGCAAGGTCCTCGCCGTCGATCAGGATCTTGCCGGAGGTCACGGTTTCGAGTCCCGCCAGCATACGCAGCAACGTGGACTTGCCACAGCCGGAACTGCCGAGCAGCGCGAACAACTCGCCCTTCTTCACCGACAGATTGACCTGCTTGACCGCCACGGTCTCGCCGAATTTTTTCACGACGTCGACGATCTGCACGAAGTTCTCGGCTGCGTCGTTCATCGCGGCGTTGCCGCCAGCGGACGGCGCGGCCACCCGGTCCAGCGCGCCCGACTGCTCACTACTCATCACAATGCTTTACTCCGGCGTTTGACGAACAAAGCCCCCGGTGGACACCGAGGGCTTCTTGATGATGCTTACCCATTCACCTGGCCGGGTTAGCGGCCGGACTTGAACTCGGTCCAGAGCCGCGTCTGCAGCCGCTGGACTTCAGGCGGCAGCGGCTTGAGCAGGAACAACGTCTTGATGACGTCGGGCGGCGGGTACACGGCCGGATCGTTCGCGACGTCCTTGTCCACGTACTTGCGCGCTTCGAGATTCGCGCTCGGATAGTAGACGGCGTTGGTGATCGCGGCGTGGACCTGCGGCGTTTCGATGTAGTTGATCCACTCCAGCGCGGCTTCCTTGTGCTTCGCGTCTTTCGGAATCGCCATCACGTCGAACCACACGGGCGCGCCGCCCTTCGGAATGTAGTACTCGATCTTGTACGCTTTCTTCGCCTCGATCGCGCGATGCTTGGCGATCACAACGTCGCCCGACCAGCCGTATGCGAAGCACACGTCGCCGCCGACCAGGTCGTTGATATAACCCGACGAGTTGAACTGAGTGATGTACGGACGGATCTTCTTGAGCATGGCGAGCGCGGCGCGGTAGTCGGCCGGGTTCGTGCTCATCGGATCCTTGCCGATGTAGTGCAGCGCGGCGGCGAACATCTGGTCCGGCGCGTCGAGCACGGACACGCCGCACGCCTTCAGCTTCGAGATGTTTTCCGGCTTGAACAGAATGTCCCAGTTATCCAGCGGCACATTCTTGCCGAGGATCTGCTGTGCCTTCGTGACGTTGTAGCCAAGTCCGGTCGTGCCATAAGCCCAGGGCACCGTAAACTTGTTGTCCGGATCCGCGCCCGCGACGAGCGACATCAGCGAAGGGTCGAGGTACTTCAGGTTCGGCAGTTTCGATTTGTCGAGCGGCGAGAAGATGCCGGCTGCGATCTGTTTGCCCGCGTAATTGCTCGTCGGCACGACGATGTCGTAACCGGAATTGCCGGTCAGAAGCTTGGCTTGCAGCGTGTCGTCGCTGTCGTAGTTGTCGTATTTGACCTGGACGCCGGTCTGCTTGGTGAAGTTCGGAATGGTGTCCTTGGCGATGTAATCGGACCAGTTATACACGTTGAGCTGCGTATCCTTCGCTGCCGCCGTCAGCCACGGCGCCGCGCACAAGACCAGCGCAGCCACTTGCCCCACTACCCGTCTTTTCATCCCGTTCTCCGATCCTGACCGGTCCGAACCGGCCGTCCTCACGCATGCCGCGGCGCGGTGCGAACGCAGCGCCCCACGGCTCCCCTGAAAAACCCGAAAACTACCACCAATTATTGCGCGGTCCAAAAAAAACGCCGCATTGTCGCGCAAACGGTACAGCGTATGCCGCGCCGCCGGAAAATGGGCGCAATTTTAGCGGGTTATGAGCGCGTGTCTACCCGAAAAAAACCCCGGCGCGCGGCACGCTGCGAAGTTGCCGCCGGAGTAAGGCTGCGGGCCGGCGAGCGCGGGCGCTTTGCGCCGCCTAGCCGGACGCCGCAATGCCGCTGGCTTTACGGCGGCATCGCCCGGCGGCGCAATGCCGTTCGACGGAGCACAATGGCTGACAGGCGCAGATCGCGGCGGCTGACTCCCGGTAGCGTGCGTGCGGCCGTCCGCGAGGCCCGGCAGCGCGCGGCAAGCCTCTCTGCGAGGTTCGCCGCGTTGCAGGCTCGGGGCTCACACAAGCCCCGCGGGCACGGCCCTTGCGGAAACAGGCAGTCTTTGACCTCAGGCATCCATGAACACCAATCCGTTCGCGCTGCGCCCTAACCGCCGTCGACGTCTACCCGAAAAAGGACCCGCGCACTGGTTCTCGTTCGTCGGCGCCGGGGCGCTGATCGCGGTCGGCTATATCGATCCCGGCAATTGGGCCACGGCGCTCGGCGCGGGCGCCGGCTATGGCTATCAGTTGCTGGGCATGGTCGTGCTCGCGAGCATGATGGCAATGCTGCTGCAATGGCTGTCGTCGCGCCTGGGCGTCGTAACCGGGCGCGACCTCGCGCAGGTTTGCCGCGAACATTCGGGGCGGCGCCGCACGATCTTTCTGTGGCTGACGAGCGAGGTCGCGATCATCGCCTGCGACGTCGCCGAGGTCGTTGGCAGCGCTGTCGCGCTGCAATTGCTACTGGGAGTGTCGCTGACTGTCGGTGTGCTGATGTCGGCTGTCTGCACATTCGCGCTGCTCGCGCTTCAGCAGAAAGGCGGCCGCAAGCTGGAAGCGGTGATCGCGGCGCTGATCGGTTTCGTCGGCTTGTGCTTCGTGATCGAACTGGCGCTCGCGCGACCCGACTGGCATGCGGCGCTGGCGGGCACGGCACCGAGCATCGAGCTATTGCGCAACGCGGGGATGGTGTGGCTCGCGGCGGGCATCGTCGGCGCCACGGTGATGCCGCACAACCTCTATTTACACTCGTCGCTCGTCAAGCATCACGCGCCCGACAGCAGCGACGCGCAGATCAAGGCCGCGTTGCATGTCGTCAATATCGACACCATCGGCTCGCTCCTCTTTGCCTTCGTAATCAATGCGGCGCTGCTGATCGTCGCGGCGGCCGTGTTTCATGCGAGCGGCCATCGCGACGTCACCGATCTCGCGGACGCTCACCGCCTGATTGCGCCGCTGCTGGGCACGCACTGGGCCGGCATTCTGTTCGCTTCGGCGCTGCTGGCATGCGGCCTGAGCGCGACCGTGACCGGCACGCTGGCGGGCCAGGCGGTCATGGAGGGCTTCCTGCAACTGCGCCTGCCGCGCTGGAAACGCGCGCTGCTCACGCGCGCGCTGGCCATCGGGCCCGCGCTGGTGGCCGTGACGATGTACGGCCAGGAGGGCTCCAACCAGTTGCTGGTCGCGAGCCAGGTCGTGCTAAGCCTGCAATTGCCGCTGGCGGTCGTACCGTTGATCCGTTACGCATCGGATGCACGTCTGATGCGCGGCTGGCGAGTGCACGGCGTAGCGCTGGTGCTGGCGTGGATGTCGGCCACCTTCATCATCATGCTCAACGGAGCGCTGCTCTGGCAGGTCGCGTTCGGCAATTGAGGGCGCCTCGGCGTTAGACCCGCTTGTAATGCAACTTCGCCGACGACTGCAGTCAACTTGTAAATAATCTTTTAGTATTTCAACCTGTGCGGCGCCGCCGATTGCCGAGGCGCCGCGCCGTGCTGCTGTGAATCACGGTGGCTGCCTGCGGTTCTCGTAGCCGCCCGGCAGCCATTCTTTTGCCACCTCCTCGCCTCTCGCATCGACGCGGCGGCGAAAGCAGGCGCCGCGCTTGATCTCATTCGAGACGCGCCGCGCCGTTTCGCTCGCAGCCTCGCTCCTGGACGACAGCCCATGCACCTTGTTGCTTCATTCGACCGTTTTGCTCGCCGCATCTTCGTGACGATTCGCCGCGCTCATCTCTTGCCACGCCGCAACAGACTCACACTGGCTTTCGCCGTCTTCGCATTGTCAGGCGCGTTGCCGGGCGAGGCTGCCGCCACGGTCGCGATGCTGCAACCGGCGCGCATCGCGGCGGCCCGTGAGCCGTTGCAGCTCACGCTGCTCTATTCCGCCGACGACGGCCACCCGTTAACCGTCACCGTGCCGCAAACCTTGCGCGTGAATCTGACCGGCGGCGAACAAGCGCCGCAGCCGCTCGAACTCGCGCGGGAAGCGGGCGTGCCCGACACGCTGCGTCTGCGGCCGGGGCAGTTTCGTAAAGTGCGTTTTTCAGCGCCGTGGCCGGAATCGGCGCGCGGCGAGATGCGTATCGATCCGGTCGGCTTCGATGCATCGCCGGCGCTCGTCGTGATCAATCGCGGTCCGCAGCAGGAGGCGATTGCGCAGGCCGAGCGCACCGAGACCCAGGCGAGCACGCCCGCGCAGGCTGCGGCGACGGCGGCGGCGCTCGACGGCCCCACGGGCGACGCCATCTCGCCGCCCGGCGACTCTCTGTCGACCACTGGACGCGGCGTGTTCGCGCACGTCTCCTACTACGAGCCGATGTACTTCGCCGTCGGCCACAACGGCGACACCAACGCGCGGCTGCAACTGAGCTTCAAGTATCGATTGCGCATTCCCGACGACCTGCGCTCGAAGGCGTTCATCGACAACCTGTACTTCGCATACACACAGACGTCGATATGGGATCTGTCCGCCGAATCCCGGCCGTTCCGCGACACCACCTACTCGCCGCAACTGTTCTACTACGTGCCGGACACAGGCTGGCGCAGTCCGCTCTTTACGCGGATGGGCTTCGCCGCAGGCGTCGCGCATGAATCGAACGGCAAGGGAGGAGCCGATTCGCGCAGCATCAACATGCCGTTCATCCGCCCGACGTGGGAATTCGGCGATCTGACGGCCAACCATCTGACGGTGTCGCCGAAAATCTACTATTACTTCGGCAAGGAAAGTAACCCCGACATCGCGGACTATCGGGGCTATGTCGATCTACTCGTCAAATACGGCAGCCCCGACGGCTGGCAGCTTGCGACCACGCTGCGCAAAGGCACCAAGCACTGGTACGGCAGCGTGGATACGCAATTCACCTATCCGCTCGCAAAGTTGCTGAACAGCGCGTGGGGCGGCTACTTGTGGATCGGCTACTTCAACGGCTACGGCGAAGACCTGCTCGACTACAACAACCGTCAGCACTGGATGGCGCGCATCGGTTACAGCATTGCGCGGTGACACTGTGGATCAGGCAGCGGCGCGCTTGGGCCGCTGTGCTTGTCGATACGCTTGTCGACGTGCAACTGACTGCACTTTTCGATGCGCTGCCCGGCTCGGCGGGTCTCATGCTTCGTATCGGTTAACATAGCGGAACTCCGCTTCCCCGCTGCAAGGTTTCCGATGGCTTCCAATCTCCACGCTCTTCCCGACAGCCCGTGCATCGGCGTGTGTTCCACGCTGTTCGACGACATCTGCAAAGGTTGCGGCCGCACCGCCGGCGAAGTGTCGAACTGGGTTTTTCTCAGCGACGAAGAAAAGCGGGCCGTGTGGGTACGCATCGAGCAGGAAGGCACGGCCATGCGCTTTCAGAACGACAAGCTTTGAAACTTCGCCGGAATAGTCATGCAGAATGTTCCGGCAAAGCTCGCTCGATGCCGGCACGATGCGACTGGAAGTGCCCAGAAGCGACTAGAAGCGCATACCCACACCTAGCCCCACCACCACCGGATCGATGCTCACGCGGCCAAGCGGCTGACCATTGAGCGACGCGTCCGTGTGCATCCAGATTTTCTTGATGTCCGCGTTCACGAAGAACGACTTCGTCACCTGGACGTCGACGCCCGCCTGCAACGCCGGACCGAAACTGTGATTGCTGATCGACACCGGCTGCGCGCCGACATGCAGACCGTTGTTGTAGAACAGCGTGTAGTTCAGACCCGCGCCGACATACGGACGCACGCGCCCCGCGTGATTGAAGTGATATTGCAGCAGCAATGTCGGCGGCAATACGTTTACGCCGCCCAGACCGCCGACGCTCGACGTGAGCTGATGACGCGACGTGCCGAGAATCAATTCGACGCCGAGATAGTCGCGAATCATGTAGGTCACATCCAGTTCAGGCACGGTTGCGTTGTTGACGCCGACGTTCAGCGCGGACAGCGTGCCGGTCGTGTCTACGTTCGGCACGATGCTGATCGCGCGTAGACGCACGAGCACATCGCCGGCGTGAATGCCGCTCAGTGTGTCGTCGTCGGCAGCATGTGCCTGGGGCGCTACTGCGGCCGCGCATAGCAGGCTCGATGCAATGGCGGCGGTCCTGATCCTGTTGAGCGAGAGTTTCATCTACTTCCCCGATTGTTGGTCATGTGCGGGGATTGTCGAAGCTCTAGCCGCGCGGCAAGTTGACTCCCGTCAACCGGGCGAGAAAGCGCAGCGCCCTGCGACAGCCGGTCGCGTCACGCCGGTCAGCAGCAATTCGAGCAGATCGTGTACGCTGCGAATCGCCGGGCCGAACGGCAGCGCTTCTTTACCGCGGAAAAAGAGGCCATTCGCTACGTCGCCGCGCAAGGCCGCCGCGAGCCGCGTGTCGATGCAGAAATGGCCGAACTTCTCCACGCCGTCGCGCCAGCCACACACGCTCAGACACTCGAGCGCCGTCGGGCACGCGTGTTTGAGCGCGCCGACCTTGTCGCGAATCCTGCTTTCATGCCGCAAATAGCGCGTGAGCCATGGCGTTTTCACCGCACGGGCGGGCAAGCCGGTCACGCTGACGAATTCGACGATATCTTCCGGCGCCGCATCGGCGAGCACGCGCTTGAAATTCGGATGCGCGTCGCCTTCCTCGGTCACGGCGAACGGCGTGCCGAGTTGCACACCGTTCGCCCCCGCGTTGAGCAGCGCGCGCACGGCCTCATGGCTATTGATGCCGCCCGCGAGGATCAAAGGCACCTGCTTGCGATCGAGCCCGAGAGAGACGAATACGGCGTCGAGCTCCTGCAGAATCCGCATGAAGTCAAAGCGCTGATCGTTCATATCGGCGATGTTCGCGACGCCCAGATGACCGCCCGCGTGCGCCGGATGTTCTATCACGACAGCGTCGGGCAAGCGGCCTTTTTTCATCCACCTTTTCAGCACGAGCGCAACGCCGCGGCTGTCCGACAGGATCGGAATCAGCGCGATATCGCGGCCTTGGGTCATCTCCGGCAGGTCGAGCGGCAGACCCGCGCCCATCACGATTGCATCGGCGCCGCTTTCGCAAGCCACGCGCACGTAATCGGCCTGCGCGCTGACCGCCTTCATCACGTTGACGGCGATCATGCCGCGGCCTTCGCTGAGCGCCTTCGCCGCGTGGATTTCGCGTGCGAGCGCCGTGAGGTTGGCCTGTTCCAGCGTGGCGTGATCGGCCGACCGGCTGCAACGCTCGACGAGGTCCGGATGGTGATGGCGCAGATCGATGCTGGCAATGGTGCCGAGCGCGCCCTCGCGTGCGACGCTGCCTGCGAGCCGGTGCGCTGAGATACCGACGCCCATGCCGCCCTGCACGATCGGCAGTAGCGAGCGGCCGCGGATAACTAGCGGTGAAAAGGAGTGAGACTGGAGCATGACTGATCCGACGGACGATTAGCGAATCGCCGATCATCGTCCGTCGGGCGCAGCCGGGGTTGCGTCAGGTCAAGCAACGCGCGAATGACGTTCGCGCGCGCGCCGGCTGTTTGACGCCGGTCATCCGGATCAAACTTTGAACTGCATCGATTTGAGTTCGAGGTATTCCTCGAGCCCGTAGACGCCGTTTTCGCGTCCAAAGCCCGATTGCTTGAAGCCGCCGAACGGCGCGGCCATATTCCATGCGCCGCCGTTGATGTCGATCTGGCCTGTACGGATGCGGCGCGCAACACCTTGGGCGCGCTCGTCGCTGCCCGCCCACACCGCGCCGCCCAGTCCATACGGCGAATCGTTGGCAATCCGAATCGCCTCTTCTTCGTCCTTGTAAGTCAGAATGGACAAGACCGGGCCGAAGATCTCCTCTTGCGCGATCGTCGCTTTGGGATGCACCCGGCCGAACACAGTAGGCTTGACGAAGAAGCCTTTCGACACGCCGTCGGGCAGCCCCGCGCCGCCGGTCACCAGTTCGGCGCCCTCCTCGACTCCTTTGGCGATGTATTGCTGCACGCGCGCCTGCTGCGCCGCGGATGCCAATGGCCCGAGGCGCGTTTTCTCGTCGCGCGGATCGCCGGCTGCATATGTCTCGGCCACCTGTTTCGCGAGCGCTCGCGCTTCGTCGTAGCGCGCCTCGGGGACCAGCATGCGTGTGTGCGCGGAGCACGTTTGCCCCGAGTTCAGGAAGCACGCGCCGACGGTGCCTTTCACCGCGGCGGCGAAGTCGGCGTCGTCGAGAATCACCGAGGCCGACTTGCCGCCCAGTTCGAGCGCGACGCGCTTGATCGTCGCCGACGCCAGTTCCGACACACGCTTGCCCGCGCGCGTGGAGCCGGTGAACGACACCATATCGACCGATGGATGACTCGCGAGAATCTCGCCGACGACCGGTCCGTAACCGCTGACCAGATTGAACACGCCGGCAGGCAGCCCGGCTTCGTGAATCGCCTCGGCGAGCACAAAGGCATTCAAAGGCGCGATTTCCGAAGGCTTGAGCACGACCGTGCAACCGGCGGCGAGCGCCGCCGCCACCTTCAGCGTGATCTGATTGAGCGGGTAATTCCAAGGCGTGATGGCGGCGACCACGCCGACCGGTTCGCGCACGACAAGCGAATTGCCGACGCGCGTCTCGAATTCGAACTCGCCGGCGAGCTTCGCATACGCGTTCCAGTTGTACACGGGGCTGCCCACCTGAATGGCGCGCGAGAGCTTCAGCGGCATGCCTACTTCGCCCGCGATCAGCGCAGCCAGTTCATCGGTGCGCGCTTTCAGGTTTTCTGCAATGCGCCGTAAATACTCGCTGCGCTGCGCAGCGGGCGTCGCGGCCCAGCCGTCGAAGGCCACGCGCGCAGCGGCAATCGCGCTTCCGGCATCGGCTTCGACGCCCTCGGGGATGCGCCCCATGACTTCCTCGGTGCCCGAATCCACCACGTCGATCGTGCCGGTGCCACAGGGCGCAATCCATTTTCCGTCGATATAGAGTTTGTCGTAGGTCTTCATGATGGTCGGCCTCTGTCTGCGGACATTAATGGTCCTATTGTAATCAGCGTCGCGACGAACGCGCCGCCGCCCTGGTCTGGAAGCCGGGTAGCCAATAGCGTCGCGCTCGCTTACTATCCGGCTTCAAAAGAAAGCGCCCGCCCCGTGGCGTTAGACGTCGAGACCAACATGAACCCCACACGACATCCGAAACTTTCGCTGATCGCCGCGCTGATGGCTATCGCCGTGACGGCAGGCACCGCGCGCGCGGCGGAATCCGCGCCGGACGCGGCATCTGAAGCCGAGCTGGACCTCACGAAAGAGGCCGCGCATCCAGTGGCCGATCTTCCCGCCGGCCTTGGCAACTTCTGCTTCTTTGCACGGCTGCCGCCGGCGAGTCAGAAGTACAAGGTCATCAAGAATGTGAAGATCGGCAAAGGCACCTACGGCGGCGTCGCGGACATCCTTCCGAAAATGGCGGAGTATGCGCAACTGCGCGGAGCCGATGCGATCGTCGAGTACAGCGGTTCGCAGCGCTTCGGCTTCTGGCCGTGGCGGATGGTCCGCCCCGTAGTGCGCGGCGTCGCCGTGCAATGGACGGAACCGAGGCAGGCGGATTGCGAATCGATAGGTGGCACGAAACTAAGCACAATCCTGTCATCGGGCCAGCCGCCGGCCAAATGAAAAACGGCGGTCCGACATGCACAGGCATGCCGGACCGCCATTCTTGGAAGCCATGTTTCCGACGGGCACACCCGGCGGTCAATGGCTTCGCCAACCCTGCTTGTCAGACGCTTACTGCACGCCTTGGCTCGCCAGGAAGTCTTCGTAATTCCCGCCGAAGTCGTTCAGCGTGCCGTCGGTCTTCACTTCGATGATCCGGTTGGCCAGCCCGCTCACGAACTCGCGGTCGTGCGACACGAAAATCAGTGTGCCTTCGAACTTGTCGAGCGCGATTTGCAGCGACTCGATCGATTCCATGTCCATGTGGTTGGTCGGCTCGTCCATGAGCAGCACGTTATGGCGGCCCAGCATCAGCTTGCCCCAGATCATGCGGCCCTTCTCGCCGCCCGACAGCACCTTGACCGACTTGCGGATGTCGTCGGCATTGAACAGAAGACGGCCCAGCGTGCCGCGCACCATCTGCTCGTCGTCGCCTTCCTTGCGATAGGAGTCGATCCAGTCCATCAGGGTGACGTCGTTCGGAAACTCTTCGTACGTGTCCTGCGGCATGTAGCCGACGTTCGCGTTCTCGGCCCACTTCACCGTGCCGTGATCGAGTTGCAGATTGCCGAGCAGCGAGCGCAACAGCGTGGTCTTGCCTGCGCCGTTCTCGCCGATGATTGCGATCCGCTCACCAGGCTGCACGCTGATGCTGAAATCATTGAAGATGGTGCGCTCGTACTTCTTCGAGATGCTGTCCGCGACCACCGCGATGTTGTGCAGCTTCTTTTCGAACTCGAAGCGAATAAACGGATTCTGCCGCGACGACGGCTTGAATTCCTCGATCTTGATCTTGTCGATCATCTTCAGACGGCTGGTTGCCTGGCGCGCCTTCGACTTGTTCGCGGAGAAGCGGCGCACGAAGTCCTGCAGGTCGGCGACACGCTCCTTGGCTTTCGCATTCGCGTTCTGCTGACGCTCGCGCGCCTGCGTGCTGGCCAGCATGTAGTCGTCGTAATTGCCCGGATAGACCTTCAGCGTGCCGAAGTCCATGTCGGCCATGTGCGTACAGACCTGGTTCAGGAAGTGTCGATCGTGCGAGATGATGATCATCGTCGAGTTGTACTGGTTGAGCACGTCTTCCAGCCAGCGGATCGAGTTGATGTCCAGGTTGTTGGTCGGCTCGTCGAGCAGCAGCACGTCCGGCTTCGAGAACAGCGCCTGCGCGAGCAGCACGCGCAGCTTCCAGCCAGGCGCGACGTTGCTCATGGGGCCGTTGTGATCTTCAATCGCGATGCCGATGCCGAGCAGCAGTTCGCCCGCGCGCGCCTCGGCGGTATAGCCGTCGTATTCGGCGAACTTCGCTTCGAGTTCGGCCGCGTGCATGTAGTCGTCGTCGGTCGCGTCGGGGTTCGCGTAGATCGCGTCGCGCTCGGTCATGGCGGCCCACATTTCTGCGTGGCCCATCATCACGACGTCGAGCACGCGCACGTCTTCATACGCGAACTGGTCCTGGCGCAATTTACCGAGGCGCACGTTCGGCTCGAGCATCACGTTGCCCGAGCTCGGCTCCAGATCGCCGCCCAGGATTTTCATGAAGGTGGACTTGCCGCAGCCGTTTGCACCGATCAGGCCATAGCGGTTCCCTCCCCCGAATTTGACCGAGATGTTCTCGAACAGGGGCTTTGGCCCGAATTGCATGGTGATGTTGGCAGTAGACAGCACGGCGCGTCCCTTTGAATTTGATATCGGCGAAAAACCCAATATTTTAGCA
>Ga0209795_10000475_pt1 | contig 30741 bp, 29 predicted proteins | sample AgamicOrMarz_FD_187166 | JGI IMG/M metagenome (GOLD analysis project Ga0209795, IMG submission 187166) | Agave microbial communities from Guanajuato, Mexico - Or.Ma.rz (SPAdes) (version 2) | ecosystem: Host-associated > Plants > Phyllosphere > Phylloplane/Leaf | place: Guanajuato, Mexico...
AAACTTCGTAATGAATTACGTATGTTCACTCAGAGACTTGGTATTCATTTATTGTCCGAAGACATTAAGAATCCATGTCACTTTGAGTGCCCACACAGATTGTCTGATAAATTGTTAAAGAGCAGTTGCGACACGCTTTAGCGCTCTGTCGCGAGGTGGCGTATATTACGCTTTCCTCTTTGAGAGTCAACCCTGAATCTCAGGATTTTTTCTCTTCAACCGACCGGGTTGTCTGTGAAGTGATTCACATCTGCCGTGTCGATGGAGGCGCATTATAGGGAGCCGCCGTGGAATAACAAGCGGAAAAATGCATTTTTATTTCAACCGCTCACCTTTTCGCCAAAAAGCCTATTTCTGATGCTTTTTTATCGCTTTTGGCAGCTCGGCCAGACTATTAATTACCCAGTCGGCTGCGTTTTCTGCTTCGGGGGTAACAGGTTTGCCGGTGCGCACTAATATTTTGGTCCCCACACCCGCCGCCGTTGCCGCCTGCATATCTTCCAGCTTGTCGCCCACCATATAAGAGGCGGCCATATCAATATTCAGAAATTCCTGCGCAGAGATAAACATCCCCGGGTGCGGCTTACGGCAATCACACGTCTGGCGATACTCTTCTACTGTTCCCTGGGGATGATGCGGACAATAGTAGATACCATCAAGGTCAACGCCCCGGTCCGCCAGCGACCAGTCCATCCATTCTGTTAACGTCTCGAACTGTGCTTCGGTAAATTTTCCACGCGCAATGCCAGACTGGTTGGTGACCACCACCAGCGCATAGCCCATCTCTTTCAGCTGGCGCATGGCCTCTATTACGCCCTCGATAAACTCGAACTCATCAATCTCATGAACGTAACCGTGATCCACATTAATGGTGCCATCACGATCGAGAAAAATTGCGGGTACTGATTTTGCCACCGGTTTGCTCCTGAAAAAGGCATGTTCGGCTAGTATCTCATGAATCGCAGCGCAATAAAGTGCTCATCGCACAGAGTTGGATTGATTTAGACGTCTGGATGCCTTAACATCCGTTTTGTTTACGGTCATCACCCGTATCTGGCAGAACAAAATGCCACGGCTAACTTACATACGATAAAAATAATCTAATGATTAAACTTTCCAATATCACCAAAGTGTTCCAGCAGGGGAACCGATCCATTCAGGCGCTGAACAACGTCAGCCTGCATATTCCTGCTGGTCAAATTTATGGCGTCATTGGCGCATCGGGTGCAGGTAAAAGTACGCTGATCCGTTGTGTTAACCTGCTTGAACGTCCAACCCAGGGCAGCGTAGAAGTGGGCGGTCAGGAACTTACCGCTCTCTCAGAGAAAGAGCTCACCAAAGCGCGCCGCCAGATTGGTATGATCTTCCAGCACTTTAACCTGCTGGCTTCCCGCACCGTTTTTGGCAACGTTGCTTTGCCGCTGGAGCTGGACAACACGCCTAAAGAAGAAGTGAAGCGTCGGGTCACTGAACTGCTGGACCTGGTCGGTCTGGGCGATAAACATGATAGCTACCCGGCGAACCTGTCCGGTGGGCAAAAGCAGCGTGTGGCCATTGCCCGCGCGTTGGCAAGTAATCCTAACGTGCTGCTGTGTGATGAAGCGACCAGCGCACTGGACCCGGCGACCACGCGTTCTATTCTCGAACTGTTGAAAGACATTAATCGTCGCCTGGGCCTGACGATCCTCCTTATTACGCACGAGATGGATGTCGTGAAACGCATCTGTGACTGCGTGGCGGTCATCAGCAATGGCGAGTTGATCGAGCAGGACACGGTAAGCGAAGTGTTCTCGCATCCGAAAACGCCGCTGGCGCAGCAGTTTATTCAGTCCACGCTGCATCTGGATATTCCGGAAGATTATCTGGAGCGCCTGAAAACCGAAGCGGCAGCAGACAGCGTTCCGATGCTGCGCATGGAGTTCACCGGTCAGTCCGTCGATGCCCCGCTGCTTTCAGAAACCGCGCGTCGCTTTAACGTGAACAACAACATTATCAGCGCGCAGATGGATTACGCCGGTGGCGTGAAGTTCGGCATCATGCTGACGGAAATGCACGGCACACAGGAAGAAACCCAGGCGGCAATTGCCTGGCTGCAAGAACATCATGTAAAAGTAGAGGTACTGGGTTATGTCTGAGCCGATGATTTGGCTGCTGGTTCGCGGCGTTTGGGAAACGCTGGCAATGACCTTCGTATCGGGTTTCTTTGGCTTTGTGATTGGCCTGCCGGTCGGCGTGCTGCTGTACGTGACGCGCCCGGGGCAAATCATTGAGAACGCGAAGCTCTACCGTACGCTCTCCGCGTTAGTGAACATCTTCCGTTCTATTCCGTTCATCATTCTGCTGGTCTGGATGATTCCGTTTACCCGCGTGATCGTCGGCACCTCTATCGGTCTGCAGGCGGCTATCGTGCCATTGACCGTCGGTGCGGCACCGTTTATCGCCCGTATGGTGGAAAACGCCCTGCTTGAAATCCCAACGGGCCTGATTGAAGCGTCCCGCGCAATGGGTGCCACGCCAATGCAGATCGTACGTAAAGTCCTGCTGCCTGAAGCATTGCCGGGCCTGGTAAACGCAGCCACCATTACGCTGATTACCCTGGTGGGCTATTCTGCGATGGGTGGTGCTGTCGGTGCCGGCGGTTTAGGCCAGATTGGCTACCAGTACGGTTATATTGGTTATAACGCTACCGTAATGAATACCGTTCTGGTATTGCTGGTTGTTCTGGTTTATTTAATTCAGTTCTCTGGCGATCGCATCGTCCGGGCTGTTACGCATAAATAACGTTACACACAACACAAACTCGATGAGTTAAGGATAAAACATGGCGTTTAAATTAAAGACCTTTGCAGCGGTTGGCGCGCTAATTGGCTCTCTGGCACTGGTGGGTTGCGGTCAGGACGAAAAAGATCCAAACCACATTAAAGTGGGCGTTATTGTCGGTGCTGAGCAGCAGGTTGCAGAAGCCGCCCAGAAAGTGGCGAAAGAGAAATATGGCCTGGACGTTGAGCTGGTGACCTTCAACGATTACGTTCTGCCAAACGAAGCGCTGAGCAAAGGTGATATCGACGCCAACGCCTTCCAGCACAAACCGTACCTGGATCAGCAGATCAAAGACCGTGGCTACAAGCTGGTTGCGGCGGGCAATACTTTTGTTTACCCGATTGCCGGTTACTCCAAGAAGATTAAATCGCTGGACGAACTCCAGCCAGGCTCTCAGGTGGCCATTCCAAACGATCCTACCAACCTTGGTCGTTCCCTGCTGCTGCTGCAAAAAGTGGGTCTGATCAAACTGAAAGAGGGTGTAGGTCTGCTGCCGACCGTACTGGACGTGACCGAGAATCCGAAAAATCTGAAACTGGTTGAGCTGGAAGCCCCTCAGCTGCCGCGTTCACTGGACGATGCGCAGATTGCGCTGGCCGTGATCAACACCACCTACGCCAGCCAGATTGGCCTGACGCCAGCGAAAGACGGTATCTTTGTTGAAGACAAAGACTCCCCGTACGTTAACCTGATCGTTACCCGCGAAGATAACAAAGACGCGGAAAACGTGAAGAAATTCGTGCAGGCATACCAGTCAGAAGAAGTTTACCAGGAAGCGAATAAAGTGTTTAACGGCGGCGCTGTTAAAGGCTGGTAATCTGACTTCAGTGTAATATCATCAAGACGGGCTTATGCCCGTCTTGTCATTTGTGCGGGCAACTGATTCAATATCTGACGTTTTGATTATCCACTGAGGAACTATTATGCGTGCTTTACCGATCTGTCTTTTAGCACTCATGCTGAGCGGCTGTTCTATGCTAAGCAGATCTCCTGTTGAACCTGTTCAAAGCACTGCAACCCCGCCAAAAGCGGAGCCAGCGAAACCAAAAGCCCCTCGACCTGCCCCGGTTCGCATTATTACCAAAGCAGACGATCTCGTCGGAAAACCATTCCGTGAGCTGGGTGAAGTCAGCGGCGAATCCTGCCAGGCAACGAACCAGGACTCTCCACCGAATATCCCGACAGCGCGTAAACGTATGCAGATTAACGCGTCAAAAATGAAAGCCAACGCGGTGCTGCTGCACAGCTGTGAAGTGACCAGCGGTACGCCAGGCTGCTACCGTCAGGCGGTTTGCATCGGTTCTGCGCTGAACATTACGGCGAAATGAGTTCGTTTCAGTTCGAGCAGATAGGCGTTATCCGCTCCCCCTATAAAGAGAAGTTCGCCGTCCCGCGCCAGCCTGGTCTGGTGACCAGCGGCAGCGGCGAGCTTCACTTAATCGCGCCTTATAATCAGGCCGATGCGGTACGCGGACTAGAGGCGTTCAGCCACCTGTGGGTTGTCTTTGTCTTTCACCAGACAATGGATGGCGGCTGGCGTCCTACCGTTCGCCCTCCTCGTCTGGGCGGAAATGCGAGAATGGGCGTGTTCGCGACCCGCTCAACCTTCCGTCCAAACCCGGTTGGCATGTCGCTGGTCGAACTGAAAGGCATACGCTGTGAAAAGGATCGGGTGATACTGGCGTTAGGCAGTCTCGACCTGGTGGATGGCACACCGGTTATCGACATCAAGCCGTATCTGCCTTTTGCTGAGGCCCTGCCGGAGGCCCGCGCGAGCTATGCACAGGACGCGCCTCATGCGGACATGCCCGTCTCTTTCGCACCGGCGTTGACGGACACACTCAATCAGCTTGAAAAACGCTATCCTCGTCTGCGGGACTTTATCACGGAAGTGCTGGCTCAGGACCCCCGTCCCGCCTACCGCAAAGAAGAGGAGTCCGGGAAAACGTACGCCGTCTGGCTGCTGGATTTTAACGTTCGCTGGCGCGTCACCGAGGCCGGTTTTGAAGTGTTTGCCCTGGAACCCAGGTAATTTTAATCTCCTCTCTTTTGGCATCTTTGCCACACTGGTAAACTAAACCACTTTTTTTGTGTCAGGCTGGCGTTTCAGCCTGTTCCAATAGTCGAAATGGAACCGTAACAACATGCGTACTAGCCAATATCTGCTCTCCACTCTGAAGGAGACACCTGCCGACGCCGAGGTGATCAGCCACCAGCTGATGCTGCGCGCCGGGATGATCCGCAAGCTGGCCTCCGGGTTGTACACCTGGTTGCCGACCGGCGTGCGCGTCCTTAAAAAAGTCGAAAACATCGTGCGTGAAGAGATGAACAACGCCGGTGCAATCGAGGTGTTAATGCCCGTGGTTCAGCCCTCTGAACTGTGGCAGGAGAGTGGTCGCTGGGAGCAGTACGGTCCCGAACTGCTGCGTATTGCCGATCGCGGCGATCGTCCGTTTGTTCTCGGTCCAACGCATGAAGAGGTCATTACCGATCTGATCCGCAACGAGCTGAGCTCTTACAAGCAGCTGCCGTTGAACTTCTTCCAGATCCAGACCAAGTTCCGTGACGAAGTCCGTCCACGTTTTGGCGTTATGCGCTCCCGCGAATTCCTGATGAAAGATGCTTACTCTTTCCACACCTCTCAGGAATCTCTGCAGGAGACCTACGATAAAATGTATGAAGCTTACAGCAAAATCTTCTCCCGCATGGGTCTGGATTTCCGTGCTGTACAGGCTGATACCGGTTCTATCGGCGGTAGCGCATCCCACGAGTTCCAGGTTCTGGCGCAGAGCGGCGAAGACGATGTGATCTTCTCTGACTCCTCTGATTACGCCGCTAACATCGAGTTTGCAGAAGCCCTGGCACCAAAAGCGCCACGCGCCGCCGCAACCGAAGAGATGACGCTGGTTGATACGCCGAACGCCAAAACTATCGCCGAGCTGGTTGAGCAGTTTAACCTGCCGATTGAGAAAACGGTTAAAACGCTGCTGGTTAAATCGGCCGAAGGCAGCGCATACCCGCTGGTTGCCCTGCTGGTGCGCGGCGATCACGAGCTGAACGAAGTGAAAGCAGAAAAACTGCCACAGGTCGCCAGCCCGCTGACGTTTGCTACGGAAGCAGAAATCCGTGCCGTCGTGAACGCCGGTCCTGGCTCGCTGGGTCCAGTAAATATGCCCGTTCCCGTGGTTGTTGACCGTACGGTTGCCGCAATGAGCGATTTCTCCGCAGGTGCCAACATCGACGGCAAGCACTACTTTGGCATTAACTGGGATCGCGACGTCGCAACACCAGAAGTTGCGGACATCCGTAACGTGGTGGCGGGCGATCCAAGCCCGGACGGCCAGGGTACGCTGATGATCAAACGCGGTATCGAAGTGGGCCATATCTTCCAGCTGGGCGATAAGTACTCCCGCGCCATGAATGCGGCTGTTCAGGGCGAAGACGGTCGTAACCAGGTGCTGACCATGGGTTGCTACGGTATCGGGGTCACGCGCGTGGTTGCTGCCGCTATCGAGCAGAACTTCGACGAGCGCGGTATCGTCTGGCCGGACAACATTGCGCCGTTCCAGGTAGCCATCCTGCCAATGAACATGCACAAGTCTTACCGCGTTCAGGAGCTGGCCGAGAAGCTGTACGCTGAGCTGCGCGCGCAGGGCGTTGACGTGCTGATGGACGACCGTAAAGAGCGTCCGGGCGTGATGTTCGCCGATATGGAACTGATCGGCATTCCGCACACCATCGTTATTGGCGATCGTAACCTCGACAGCGACGAGATCGAATATAAATACCGTCGTAGCGGCGAGAAACAGATGATCAAGACCGGCGACATCCTTGATTACCTGATGAAAGCCATCAAAGGCTAAAAAACAAAAACCCCGCTCAGGCGGGGTTTTTTATTAGCTCACGAAGACGCTATTTACTGCTACAGTCTTTACCCGCAGCAAAGCTCGCGTCTTTATCAACCACCAGCGTTTTCACCATCTCACCGCTATCCGGGTTAGGCTCCAGCGTAAAGTGACCGTCAACCGTCAGTAAGACCGGCTTACTGTCATTCCCGCGCGCAACGGCATAATCCCGCTCCAGCTGAGCATTGTTTGCCACGCTGACTTTCTTACCGGTGGCGCAGTCGGTGAAGATCGCCGCATCCGCCATATAGAAGTACATTCCCCGCATCGCCATTGGCGTAGCAGGCAGCGCCGCTTTCACCGGCGCGAGCGTGTAATTAAATTGCGACTCAATCGGGTTGCCCTCGCGATCGAGCATCTCCATCCCCTCACCTTTGGCGCGGAAATAGGTTTTATCACCCGTGGTATCGGTCAGTACCAGCTTCTCGGCGGTCCGTGCCCATTTTCCGTAGCTGGCAAAAGAAGATGGTTCCTTTGCGCCCTGATAGCGCTGGTTCATGACCCAGGTGCCATCTTTTTCCAGGAAGAGCGTGGTTTCGATTCCTTCGCAATCCGCACACGGCAGTACGCCGCGCCAGCTCTGCTGCATCGGTTTTAACGCTTCAGTAGGCGCGGCCTGCAAGGCCTGCGTTTCCGAACGGTTGTTACACCCGAAGAGTGCGAACAGCGTGCTGACGGCTAATGCTGAAAATAGTGCTTTTTTCACGATGGATCCCTTATGAAAAAGTGTGTTCCTTTTCGTCACTCCAAAGGGCGACGAACTTTTCCGCGTAGTGCTTTTACCGAGGATTTTTGCGACTTCGTTGATAACCGGCGCTCTTTCGACGCGCGGGTTGGTCGCGTAGCCCGACGGCTTTTTTGCTCTGCGGTTAACTCTTTTATGACGGCCACCAGCCGGGAAAGCGCCGCTTCGCGGTTCAGTTCCTGACTGCGATATTCCTGCGCTTTGATAATTATCACGCCATCGCTGGTAATCAGATGATGGCTGGCGGCAAGCAAACGTTCTTTGTAATACTCTGGCAGGCTGGAGGCCCGAATGTCAAAGCGCAAATGGATAGCGGTTGAAGCCTTGTTAACATGCTGTCCGCCCGCGCCCTGCGCGCGGATCGCCGTGATCTCCAGCTCGTTATCAGGAATGCTGACGTTTCGGGACAAATCAATCATGACGCTGGTTGCCACGCGGTTAAATGGATTTCCAGATTATTCTGAGAATCAGAGAGCCAGATCGCACCATCCTGAATAGTTGCCTGCAACACCATGGTCCTGCTGGCGAACGCGCTCAGCTGCGCCAGCTGCTCGTCATCCAGATACCAGACGGTGAGATTGGTAAACTGCGCACATTTTTTCTTGTTCTGCTGCCACCAAATCTCCGCAGCACGTTGATTATACGCAAATAACGCCACTTCCGCTGACTGCGTACACGCTTTTTTTATCCGACGTTCATCCGGCAGACCGAGTTCGATCCACAAATCAATGCCCAGATGATCGTTGCGCAGCCAGGCTTCCGGTTCATCTTCCGCGCTTAGGCCACGGGTAAATTGCAAACGGTCATCAGCATACTTCACCCACGCCAGCAGGCGAAGCATCATGCGCTCCTGGGTTTCAGACGGATGACGCGCCAGCGTCAGTGACGCATCCAGAAACTGGTTGCGGTCGAGATCCGCCACATTAACCACAGCTTTATAAATTGTCGCTTTCAGCGCCATGAGAGAACTCCTTTCGTATAAGGCGCACAGTGTAGCGAAAATAGCGGCAAAAGGCTGTTACGAGGTGATGAACAGGCCGCTATCAAGGCTCTGATATTGCTTAAATGAGTATGGTATAGTCACCTTGCTAAACCGAGTTTATCTTCGTAGGCTTAATGTTATCTCACAGTAAGCCAGTGCGCTGGCAGGAGGGGATGTGAACAATTATTGTGAGCTAATTCGCAAACGGTATGCGGAAATCGCCAGCGGCGATCTGGGCTATATCCCGGATGCGTTGGGTTGTGTACTCAAAGTGCTAAATGAAGTGGCCTCTGATGAGAGTCTTTCAGAATCGGTCAGGGAAAAAGCAGCGTATGCTGCAGCGAATCTACTGGTGAGCGATTATGTCGATGAATGAAACTTATCAACCCATCAATTGTGATGACTATGACAACCTCGAACTCGCCTGCCAGCATCATTTAATACTGACGCTGGAACTCAAAGATGGCGAAGTGCTGAAGGCGAAAGCCAGCGACCTGGTTTCACGTAAGAACGTGGAATACCTGGTAGTGGAAGATGCCGGCGCGACGCGCGAGCTTCGCCTGGATAAAATCGCCAGCTTCAGTCACCCGGAAATCGGCACCGTTGTGGTGAGCGAATCCTGATGAACATTAACGGGCAGCCCCGCTGCCCGTTACACCGTCCACTGAAAACCAACCCCCTCTTCTGCCCACCCGTCTTTCGTCACGAATACGCCCGCCGCCGCAATCAGCGTCTCGCCGTAAAACAGTAGCGGTGTGGTATCGCGCAGCCAGGGCGGCACGTTGTTCTCCTGCCAGATTTTCTTCAGCTTACGCCCGCCGTTGCGCCCGACAATGTGCAGCGCACCGCTGGCCTTAAAGCGCACGGTAACAGGTTCATCGGCATTGGGTAGCCGCACGTGGCCCGGCGCGGTCAACGAAACGGTTCCCCTCTGATAAGGCAGTTCCAGCGCGTCATGCGGTGACGGCCAGGCCAGCACCACATCGGTAAGCGAAGGGGTGGATTTTACCCACCACAGCCGACCTTTGTAGCGCCTGACCTCAAAGCCATTGATATGCACACACGGGACGGCATCTTCCCGCGCCTGAGCAACCTCCTCCCAGATACGGTGTAGCATGGCACGCGACGGCATAGCCGCATTGTGCATGGCCAGCCAGCGGCGTAGAAGCGCCGCGCGCCGCACCGGGGTCATCGCCTCAAGCGGCGTAATCGCCAGCGTCCCGTCACCGGATGTCAGGTCGGATAGCGCGTCGCTCAGCAACTCATCCAGCAGCGTTTCCTGCTCAGCGCAGAGTGCGGCGCTGCGGGCGGTCGCTTCAGCAAAGTGCCCCCATCGCTGGGTCAACAGCGGCAAGACGCGCAGACGCAGGAAATTGCGATCGTAGCTGTCGTCCTGATTGCTCTCATCTTCAATCCAGCTCAGCTGATATTGCTGCGCCCAGGCTTCAAGAGACGCGCGCGTTTCGCCCAGCAGAGGACGAAGTAATTCTGTGCCGTCAAACGCGGTACGCTCAGGCATGGCGGATAGCCCTGCCGGGCCACTCCCCCGCTTGAGCGCCAGTAGGAATGTTTCACACTGGTCATCAAGGTGTTGCGCCGTCACCAGCGCCTCGCCGGGCTTTAACGCGCGGGCAAACGCGGCATAGCGGGCTTTACGCGCCTGCGCCTCAATGCCCAGCCCTTCGTTTTCGAGTACGACACGCTCCACATGCAGCGGGATCCCCCACGCCGCGCACAGGGCGTTGCAGTGCGCAACCCACTCATCTGCATAAGGGCTCAACCCATGATGAACATGAATAGCCCGAATCTGAACGTCGGGCTCTCGATCGCGCCAGTGCATCAGGCGATGAAGTAACACCGTGGAATCCAGCCCACCGCTAAACCCCACCAGCAGCTGGCGGTACGGCGAAACGGCTTGCGCAATATCAGATGAGGTCATAAGCAATTACACATAAAAAAATGCCCGAACTGGTCGGGCATTATCACACATGCTGGCGTTTACTGCTGGTAAAGCTCCAGCGGCAGACCGTCCGGGTCGTTGAAAAAGGTGAAACGTTTACCGGTAAACGGATCGACACGTATGGCTTCGCATGCCACGCCGTGCGCCTCCAGATGCTTCACCGCGCTATCAATGTCCTCTACGCTGAAAGCAAGATGGCGCAGGCCACAGGCTTCCGGACGAGAAGGACGCGCAGGCGGGAAAGGAAAGGAGAACAGCTCAATGACATACTGGCCGTTTAACGCCAAATCGCCTTTCCAGGAGTCACGCTCTTCACGGTACGCCTCGCTTAACAGCTCAAAGCCGAGAATGTCACAATAGAAAGCCTTACTTTGCGCGTAATCGGTGGCAATGATCGCAATATGGTGAACCTGTTTTAAACCCAGCATAGCTTCTCCTTTTCATGATGCCTGAACGTTACAACCGGGAACCTGCGCCTGGCAAGCGGCCAGCTTCATTTTAGGACCCGTACCCAGTACACGCCGTTTTCATCCCGTTTGGCACCGTGAATGTCGGTCTCAAAACCAGGGTAGTGTCGTCCAACCGAACACAGCATCAGCAGGAAATCGAGAACCGCCCGGCTCTCTTCGACAATCATCTCACCCGGCATCAGCAGCGGCACGCCCGGCGGATACGGCAGGATCATATTGGCCGACACGCGCCCGACCAGGTTTTCCAGCTCGACGGTCTCTACCTCGCCTTTCACCTGATGCTGCCAGGCCTTGTGCGGCGTCAGCTTCATTTCAGGCAGAACGTCGAACGCCTGCAGCATCAGACGCGGCAGATCGTGCTGGCGGATCAATTTGTGGATCCCCTGCGCCAGATCCTGAATGCGCATGTTGCGATAGAAATCAGGATCTTCCGCGTAGAGATCCGGCAGCATGTTCTTCACCCGCAGGTTCAGATCGTAGGCGCGTTTAAACTCCATCAGACCACGCAGCAGCCCCATTGCGCGGGTTTTATCGATCCCGATGCTGAACAGGAAAAGCAGGTTGTACGGCCCGGTTTTCTCCACCACGACGCCGCGCTCATCGAGGAACTTCGCCACCAGCGCGGCGGGGATCCCTTCATCGCTCATCACCCCTTGCTCGTCCATGCCCGGCGTCAGGATCGTCACTTTTACCGGATCGAGGAACATATGGTCCGGGTCGGCATCCCGAAAGCCGTGCCAGCTTTCGCCGGGCGCGACCTGCCAGCATTCTGCCTCATCAATCTCTTCAGGCTGCCAGATGTCGAAGAACCAGCCGTCCGCTTCATCTTTTAGCCGCTGAACTTCTTTGCGGAAATGCAGCGCCCGTTCCACTGAACGATTGATGAGACGCTTGCCGGGATTACCCCGCAGCATCGCCGCCGCCGTTTCAATCGAGGCCACCAGCGGATAACTTGGCGAGGTGGTAGTGTGCATCATAAAGGCTTCGTTGAAGGTGTCCTCGTCGTATTCGCCTTTAATGTGGATCAGCGAGGCCTGAGAAAACGCCGCCAGCATCTTGTGCGTCGACTGCGTTTCGAAAAACACTTTGCCCGGCACCCGCTCGCCGCTCATCCCGCTTTTCCCTTCGTAAATCGGGTGGAAATTGGTGTACGGCACCCACGCGGAGTCAAAGTGGATCGACGGCACGTCCAGGGTCTGCTTGATCCAGTTGGTGTTGTAGAGCAGACCGTCATAGGTGGAGTTGGTGATCACCGCGTGGATCGGCCAGCTTGCCTGCGGGATGGACGCCACTTTGGTTTCAATCGCCGCATGCGTAAACTCACGGCGCGGAATACCACCCAGAATGCCGAGCGCGTTGCGCGTCGGCGACAGCCAGATCGGCACCACATCGCTCATCATCAGCAAATGCGCCAGAGATTTATGGCAGTTACGGTCGATGAGCAGCGTGCTTCCGGCTGGGGCCGCGTACATCCCGACGATTTTATTTGATGTCGAGGTACCGTTGGTCACCATGTAGCTCTGCTCGGCACCAAACGTGCGGGCGATATACTCTTCGGCTTCCAGATGCGGGCCGGTGTGGTCGAGCAAAGATCCCAGCTCGGTGACCGAAATCGATACATCCGCTTTAAGCGTGTTGCCGCCGAAGAAATCATAGAACAGGCAGCCGACCGGGCTTTTCTGATACGCCGTGCCCGCCATATGCCCCGGCGTACAGAAGGTATATTTGCCTTCTTTCACGTAGGTAAAAAGCGCGCGGGTAAACGGCGGGGTGATGTTATCGAGATACTCTCCCGTGTACTGCTGAATGCGGGTGGCAATGTCTTCCGCCACGCCAAGCGAGTATTCAAAGAACCACAGCGCCATGCGCATATCGTGGGCGCTGACGTCCATTGTCGAATGCGTATTGATAAAGGCGTACAGCGGAAGATACTCGTTCAACCTGTTGATGTCGCTGCACAGCTCCAGGTCGTATTCGTCCCAGTCAAAAATGACGCCGCAGATGCGCGGGTTATGTTCAATGAACTTCAGCAAATCCGCACTGTTATGCGGCCAGATAAGCTGGTATCCGCGGGACTGCAGGGCTTGCTCCAGCTCCTTGATGGGCTCGTCTTTATAAAAGACGCCGTGCGGCCCCATAATGGCAATGATATTCACGGGCTACCTCCTTGAAAAACATTAGGTAAGCATAGCCCGGCTAAACCGCAGGTATAAAAAAAGCCGCAACACTGTGCGGCTTTTCAGATAAATGTCGCGCTTACGCGTAACCGTAGGTCATCAGACGCTGGTAACGACGGTCGAGCAACTCTTCTTTGCTCAGCACGTCCAGATCGGCCAGATCGGCCAGCAACTGTGCTTTCAGGGACGCGGCCATCGCTTCAGGCTTACGGTGCGCACCGCCCAACGGCTCTGGGATCACGGAGTCGATAAGCTTCAGCTCTTTCAGACGCGGGGCAATGATGCCCATCGCTTCTGCTGCCAGCGGCGCTTTATCGGCGCTTTTCCACAGAATGGACGCACAGCCTTCCGGGGAGATAACGGAATAGGTGCTGTACTGCAGCATATTCACTTTATCGCCCACGCCAATCGCCAGCGCACCACCAGAACCCCCTTCACCGATAACGGTGCAGATGACCGGTACGCGCAGGCGAGACATCTCACGCAGGTTGCGTGCGATGGCTTCAGACTGACCGCGCTCTTCCGCGCCAACACCCGGGTATGCCCCCGGGGTGTCGATGAAGGTGATGATAGGCATATTAAAACGCTCAGCCATCTCCATCAGACGCAGGGCCTTACGGTAGCCTTCTGGAGCAGGCATACCAAAGTTACGACGGATTTTCTCTTTGGTTTCGCGACCTTTTTGATGACCAATGATCATCACCGGACGCCCGTCGAGACGCGCAATCCCGCCGACGATAGCTTTATCGTCTGCGTAAGCGCGATCGCCTGCCAGTTCGTCAAATTCATCAAACGCCAGGCGGACATAATCCAGGGTGTACGGGCGCTGAGGATGACGCGCCAGCTGGGCAATCTGCCATGCGCCAAGATCGGCGAAGATTTTGCGCGTCAGCTCTACGCTTTTTTCGCGCAGACGATGCACTTCCTCGTCGATGTTTATATCCAGTTTTTCATCCTGACGGCTTACGGCTGTCAGAGAATCGATTTTCGCTTCCAGCTCTGCAATCGGCTGTTCGAAATCAAGGAAATTCAGACTCATAGTATTCCTGTATTAGTCAAACTCCAGTTCCACCTGCTCCGAACCAATGAGGCCACGGAGATCGTTCAGTAAACGATCGCTCGGAGAGACACGCCACGTTGCACCAAAGCGCAACCGCGCGCGCGCATCCGCCCTCTGATAGTAGAGATGTACTGGAATGGTCCCCGAGCGGTGGGGTTCCAGAGACTGACGGAGTCGGTTTAAAAGCTGGTCATCAATTTGCCTGTCCGTCAGCGAGATAGCAAGCCCGCGAGCATATTTTTCACGGGCTTCGTCAATGTCCATCACTTCGCGGGCGGTCATTTTAAGCCCCCCGCTGAAGTCATCAAAGCTGACCTGTCCGCTGACGATAAGTATGCGGTCTTTTTCCAGCAAATGCTGGTATTTATCCAGCGCGTCGGTGAACAACATCACCTCCAGACGCCCGGAACGGTCATCCAGCGTGCAGATGCCGATACGATTGCCGCGCTTGGTGACCATTACCCTTGCAGCAATCACGAGCCCCGCAGCCGTGGTGATTTTACCACGATCTGTCGGATGCATGTCTTTTAGCCTGTTGCCGCCGACATAGCGCTCAATTTCCTTAATGTACTGGTTGATTGGGTGCCCCGTCAGGTACAAGCCTAACGTTTCACGTTCACCATCCAGCACCACCTGTTCTGGCCAGGGTTGGCAGTTAGAATAGGACTGCTCAATCTGCTCTGGCTCTTCCGCCAGCACGCCAAACATATCCGCCTGGCCTATGGCTTCCGCTTTTGCGTGCTGATCTGCCGCTTTCAGCGCATCACCGAGCGAGTTCATCAGCGCGGCGCGGTGCGGGCCCAGCCTGTCGAACGCGCCGGACATGATCAGTTTTTCGAGCACGCGGCGGTTCAGCTTTTTGGTGTCGGTACGGGCGCACAGATCGAACAGCTCGCGGAAGTAACCGCCGTTGTTACGCGCCTCGATGATCGCCTCAATAGGCCCCTCACCCACGCCTTTGATCGCGCCGATACCGTAAACGATTTCCCCGTGTTCATTGACGTGGAAATGGTACAGGCCCGAGTTAATGTCCGGCGGCAGGATCTTCAGCCCCATGCGCCAGCACTCGTCCACAAGGCCAACGACCTTCTCGGTGTTGTCCATATCGGCGGTCATTACCGCCGCCATAAACTCAGCAGGATAGTGCGCCTTCAGCCACAGCGTCTGATACGAGACCAAAGCATAGGCGGCAGAGTGAGATTTGTTAAACCCATAACCCGCAAATTTCTCTACAAGGTCAAAGATTTTAATCGCCAGTTCGCCGTCAATACCGTTTTTTCTCGCGCCTTCTTCGAAGGTGCCGCGCTGCTTGGCCATCTCTTCCGGCTTTTTCTTACCCATCGCTCGACGCAGCATATCCGCGCCGCCAAGGGTGTAGCCAGAGAGCACCTGAGCAATCTGCATAACCTGTTCCTGATACAGGATGATGCCGTAGGTTGGCTCCAGTACCGGTTTCAGGCATTCGTGCTGCCACTGAACGTCCGGGTAGGAAATCTCTTCGCGCCCGTGCTTACGGTCGATAAAATTATCTACCATCCCTGACTGCAGCGGACCCGGACGGAACAGGGCCACCAGGGCGATCATATCTTCGAAGCAGTCAGGCTGCAGGCGCTTAATCAGATCTTTCATGCCGCGGGATTCAAGCTGGAAGACGGCCGTCGTCTCCGAGCGCTGCAGCATGTCGAAACTTTTTTTGTCATCCAGCGGGATGGCAGCAATGTCTATTGGCTCAAGGCCCTGCTTTTCCCGGCGCGGGTTGATCATCTTTAGCGCCCAGTCGATGATCGTCAGCGTACGCAGGCCGAGGAAGTCAAACTTCACCAGCCCGGCGTATTCCACGTCGTTCTTATCGAACTGAGTAACCGGGTGTTGGCCCGCTTCATCGCAGTACAGCGGTGCGAAGTCGGTGATTTTGGTCGGGGCGATAACCACGCCCCCTGCGTGCTTACCAGCGTTACGCGTGACGCCTTCCAGCTTGCGCGCCATGTCGATCAGCGCTTTAACTTCCTCGTCGGCCTCGTAAATTTCAGGCAGCTGCGGCTCGGCTTCAAAGGCTTTCGCCAGGGTCATCCCCGGATCGGGCGGCACCAGCTTAGAGATGCGATCGACAAAACCGTAAGGATGCCCCAGCACGCGGCCCACGTCGCGGATTACCGCTTTTGCCGCCATCGTACCGAAGGTAATAATCTGTGATACCGCATCACGGCCGTACATGTCCGCTACGTGCTCAATAACCTGGTCGCGTTTTTCCATACAAAAGTCGACGTCAAAGTCGGGCATGGAGACACGTTCCGGGTTAAGGAAACGTTCGAACAGCAGGTCAAATTCCAGCGGATCGAGGTCGGTGATTTTCAGCGCGTAGGCCACCAGCGAGCCTGCACCGGAGCCTCGGCCCGGGCCTACCGGCACACCGTTATCCTTCGACCACTGGATAAATTCCATTACGATCAGGAAGTAGCCCGGGAAGCCCATCTGGTTGATCACCTGGAGTTCAATATCCAGACGTTCGTCGTACGGCGGTCGTTTCTCGTTACGTTCGGCTTCATCCGGGAACAGGAATTCCAGACGCTCCTCAAGCCCTTCTTTCGATTTCACCACCAGGAAATCTTCCGTGGTCATATCGCCTGTCGGGAACTGTGGCAGGAAGTATTCACCCAGGCGCACGGTAACGTTACAGCGCTTCGCTATCTCAACGCTGTTTTCAAGCGCTTCCGGGAGATCGGAGAAAAGCTCGCACATCTCGTCTTCGCTGCGCATGTACTGCTGCGAGGAGTAGTTACGCGGACGTTTCGGATCGTCGAGCGTAAAGCCGTCATGGATCGCCACGCGAATTTCATGCGCGTCAAAATCGCCCGCTTCAAGGAAACGTACATCGTTCGTCGCCACGACGGGCAGCCCGCGCTCTTCCGCAAGCGCGACCGCCGCATGCAGGTAGTTTTCTTCGTCGGCGCGTCCGGTACGGATCAGCTCAAGGTAATAGCGATCCGGGAAATGTTCTTCGTAGAACGACACGCACTGGTCCACCAGCGCGCTGTTGCCGCGCAGCAGGCATTTGCCGACGTCACCCATGCGGCCGCCGGAGATCAGCAGCAGGCCTTCATTCAGCTCGGCCAGCCAGTCTCTGTCGATCCACGGCCCCTGCGCGCCATAGCCGCGCTGATAGGCTTTTGAGATAAGCAGGGTAAGGTTCTGATAACCCGTGTTGTTCATCGCCAGCACGGAGATTTGCGTCATCTCATCGCCAAGCAGTTCGCTTTGCACATGAAAATCCGCGCCGACAATAGGTTTCATCCCCACGCCATGCGCCGTTCCGTAGAACTTCACCAGGCCACAGAGGTTGGTAAAATCGGTGATCGCCAGCGCAGGCATGCCAAGCGCGGCCGCCTTTTTCACAAGCGGTCCGGTCTTTGCCAGCCCATCGATCATGGAGTAGTCGCTATGCACCCGCAGGTGTACGAAACGTGGTTCAGCCATCTTCAGATTCCGCGTTACTTAATTGCTTGCGTCTTGATTCAGGACACCCGTCCCAGCGCGCGTTTAACCGGGCCAAAACTGCGCCGATGGTGTTCAGTTACGCCATGTTCAGCCAGCTTTTCCAGATGAAAAGCGGTTGGATACCCTTTGTGCTGGGCAAACCCATACGCGGGATACGTGAGGTCCAGCGCGGCCATTTCGGCGTCGCGTGTCACTTTGGCAATGATAGAAGCCGCACTGATTTCGGCGACCCGGCTGTCACCTTTAACCACAGCCATTGATGGCATGGGCAATGCAGGGCAGCGGTTTCCGTCGATCAGGACATATTCAGGCACGATCGTCAGGCCGGCGACCGCACGCTGCATCGCCAACATGGTGGCATGCAGAATGTTCAGTTCGTCGATCTCGTGCGGCTCAGCGCGCCCCAGACTCCAGGCCAGCGCATTTTCCGTGATCTCATCAAACAACGCCAGACGGCGCTTTTCAGACAGTTTTTTTGAGTCATTCAAACCAACGATCGGACGCGCAGGATCCAGGATCACCGCAGCCGTGACAACGGCACCCACTAATGGGCCGCGCCCGACTTCATCCACACCGGCAACGAGATGCGTGTGTGGGTATATAAATTCCATCATCTTGCTAGCTCCAGCACCGCATCCGCCGCTTGCTCATCGGCATTACAGCGGATCTGCTGATGCAGTTCGCGGAAGGTGTCATGCATCTGGTGGCTGGTTTTGCCATCGGCAAGCAGCGGCAATAGCGCATCGGCCAATGCCTGCGGCTGGCATTCATCCTGCAAAAGCTCTTTCACCAGCTCACGCCCGGCAAGCAGGTTTGGCAGGGAAACGTAGTCGGTTTTGACCAGACGTTTCGCCAGCCAGAAGGTGAATGGCTTCATGCGGTAACCCACCACCATCGGGCATTTCGCCAGCATGCACTCCAGTGCAGCAGTGCCAGAGGCCAGCAGGGCGGCATCACTCGCAACCATCGCCTCACGGCCCTTCCCGTCCAGGAGATGGACATGGAGATCCGGCGCCACTTCCGTTTTTATGCGTTCAAACTGCTCGCGACGTTTGGCATTGACCAGCGGCACGACCACTTCAAGGTCAGGGTTCGTTTCGCGAAGAATCTGAGCTGTTCTGAGGAAATCAGCACTCAGCATCTCGACTTCTGCGCCACGGCTTCCCGGCAGCAGCGCCAGGCAGTGAGCGTCATGAGGGATACCCAGCACGTCGCGCGCCGCATTTTTATCCGGATCCAGCGGCATGGCATCCGCCATGGTATGGCCGATAAAGCGGCATGGAACGTTAAATCTGTCGTAAAACGCTTTTTCGAAAGGCAGGAAAGCCAGCACCAGATCGGTGGATCTCCCGATTTTGAAAACGCGTTTCTGTCGCCACGCCCAGACGGACGGACTGACATAGTGGATGGTCTTGATACCCTGCTTTTTTAGGTTCCCTTCGAGGGTAATGTTGAAATCAGGTGCATCAATACCGACAAAAACATCGGGCTTGAGGTCGGTAAAGCGGCGGGTGAGATCGGCACGAATATGCAGCAAGCGGCGTAGACGCCCCAGCACCTCGACGATGCCCATCACGGCCAGCTCTTCCATCTCATACCAGGCTTCACAGCCTTCGGCCTGCATCAGCGGGCCAGCAACGCCAACAAAACGGGCGTTTGGCACGCGCGCCTTCAGCGCACGGATAAGACCTGCACCAAGAATATCGCCGGAGGTTTCTCCGGCGACCAGGGCAATCGTAAGCGGACGACTGTCGACCATTAACGAATCAGACCCCTTGTTGAACGGTCAAAGAACTCCATGAACGCGTTCACTTCCGGGTGCTTATTCGCCAGCTCGGCAATTTCCGGCTTTGCCTCTTCCAGCGTTTTGCCGTTACGGTACAACTGCTTGTACGCGTTGCGGATCGCCGTAATTGCTTCGCGGCTAAAGCCACGACGCTTGAGGCCTTCAATGTTCACGCCAAACGGCGTGGCATGGTTACCCTGCGCAATCACGTAAGGTGGGACGTCCTGCGCCACACCCGAGCATCCGCCGACCATCACGTGTGCACCAATGATGCAGAACTGATGGACTGCGGTCATGCCGCCGATAATTGCGAAATCGTCAACCGATACGTGTCCCGCCAGCGTTGCGTTGTTGGCGAGAATACAGCGGCTACCTACCGTACAGTCATGCGCAATGTGCGCATTAACCATAAACAGGTTGTCGCTGCCTACCTTCGTCAATCCACCGCCCTGCACTGTTCCACGATGAATGGTGACGCTTTCGCGAATACGGTTACGATCGCCGATTTCCAAACGGGTCGACTCACCAGCATATTTTAAATCCTGGTTTACTTCGCCGATGGAGGCGAACTGATAGATCTCGTTATTGCAGCCAATGGTTGTATGACCATTCACCACGACGTGAGATTTCAGTACTGTACCCTCACCAATTTCGACATGGGGTCCAACAATACAAAACGGACCGATGTGAACGTTAGCACCAATGATGGCACCCACTTCCACAATAGCAGTAGGATGAATAAAGGCAGATTTATCAATCACGTATCAGGACTCCCGGCTTCTCGCGCACATCATAGTCGCTTCGCAAACAACTTTGCCGTCAACCAGAGCTACGCCTTTGAAGCGAGTCAGGCCACGACGCGTTTTTTCAAAAGTGACTTCCATGATCATCTGATCACCAGGCACGACTGGACGCTTGAAGCGCGCTTCATCGATACCCGCGAAGTAATAAAGTTCACCTGGCTCCAGTTTACCAACGCTTTTAAACGCCAGAATACCGGTAGCCTGTGCCATCGCTTCCAGGATCAACACACCCGGGAAGATAGGCTTACCAGGGAAGTGTCCCTGGAAGAACGGCTCGTTAACGGAGACATTTTTCACTGCGCGCAGAAAACGACCTTCTTCAAAATCCAGCACACGGTCTACCAGCAAAAACGGGTAACGGTGCGGCAGAAGTTCTAAAATCTCTTCAATATGCAGAGTATGAGTGTCAGTAGTCAAAATACTCTTCCTGTCAAATGTACCAAATAGCAATAATAACACGGCCTGCCGGTTTATAAGAAAGCCGACAGGCCGGGAAAAATAGCGTTAAACAGATGAACGCTTAGTCTTGTTGATCGATCTTGCGCTCAATCGCTTTGAGGCGCTTGCTCATATCATCAATATTCATCACCAGAGCAGCTGTTTTACGCCATACCTTGTTCGGTTGCAGCGGAATGCCTGAGGAATAGACGCCCGGTTCAGTGATAGGACGCATTACCATGCCCATTCCTGTCACCGTCACCTTGTCGCATATTTCCATGTGGCCGTTGATCACGCTGGCACCGCCAATCATGCAGTAACGACCAATTTTGAGGCTACCGGCCATGATAACGCCGCCCGCAACTGCGGTATTGTCGCCAATCACAACGTTATGTGCAATCTGACACTGGTTATCGATGATAACACCGTTGCCAATAATGGTGTCGTCCAGCGCACCGCGGTCGATGGTCGTACAGGCGCCGATCTCAACACGATCGCCGATAATCACGCGACCAAGCTGCGGGATCTTAACCCAGTTACCGCGATCGTTGGCATAGCCAAACCCGTCAGAACCGATCACCGTGCCGGACTGAACGAGGCAATTTTCGCCGATCTCTACTTCATGGTAAACGGACACATTAGCCCACAGACGGGAGCCTGCGCCAATTTTAGTCTGTTTTCCAACAAAGCAGCCAGGGCCAATGACCACGTTATCGCCCAGCACAACGCCGGACTCGATAACGGCATTAGCGCCAACTGCAACGTTGTTACCCAGCTGCGCCGTCGGATCGATTGCAGCGCTGGCCGCAATGTTTTGCGCCGGCTGCGGCGTGGTATCAAGAATTTGGGCCATGCGTGCATAGGTCAGGTAGGGATTTTTCACTACCAGTGCAGCGCTCGCGGCAAACGGGAGATCGTCCTGCGTCAGTACGACGGCAGACGCCTGGCATTGGGCCAGGTGTTCACGGTACTTGGGGCTTACCATGAAGGTAATGTTGCCCGCTTTAGCAGATTGCATGGACGCAACAGCGGTGATGACGATATCGCCATCACCGTGTAATTCTGCATCCAACTGCTGAGCTAAATCAGCCAGTCGAATTGAAGGCATTACTTATTTAACCTGTTTCAGAACATCAGCGGTGATGTCTTTAACATCGCTGCTGTTGAAAGCGACGGCATTCGCATCCACAACCAGATCGATGCTCTGATCGGCTGCTACTGCTTTAACAGCAGACTGAATACGGGTAACCAGTTTACCGCGCTCTTCGTTAGAACGACGCTGACGATCCTGCTCGAAAGCCTGCGCTTTCTGGGAGAAAGTCTGGCGCTGTGCCATTACGTCTTTTTCCAGCTTGCTGCGCTCGCTCGCTTTCATAGTAGAACCATCACGCTGCAGACGCTGCATTTTAGTCTGGAGGTCGCCTTCCATACGTTGCAGTTCGCCAGCACGGCCTTTAAATTCGTTTTCCAGAGTCGCAGAAACACCGGTTTTCTGTGCAACCTGCTGGAACAAATTACCCATGTTGACGATTGCAATTTTGTCTGCTGCCTGAGCAGAGGTTGCCATCGCTAAACCGAGACCTGCAGCTAATAACCACTTTTTCACAATTAACTCCTTACCATCCCATTGGCACCCGAAGGTACCGTTCTTTGCGTGGCAAGGCGATCGTTTTACCGATCGCCGGTTGTCAGCGCTACACTGCCAACGCATTCCATTGCAGCGGATTATTACCAGGTTTTACCAATGTTAAACTGGAACTGTTCCGCTTTATCTCCATCATATTTCTTAAACGGCTGGGCGTAGGAGAAGACCAACGGCCCCAGCGGTGACATCCATTGTAATGCGATACCTGCAGACATGCGAATATTGCTCGGATCGCTGTAGTCCGGAACACCTGCTGCACGCATCTGGGCAGTGTTCTCCCAGTTGGTATCCCACACCGTACCGGCATCCCAGAAGATGGAGGTACGAACAGAGTTCGCATACTTGTCGCTGATGAACGGCGTCGGCGTGATGAACTCGAGGCTGGCGACGCCCATGGCGTTACCGCCCACTGCATCATCAGAGCTACACACTTCGGAAGACGATGATTTGTAGCAGTTATCCTTGTCATTCCCACCGTAGTAAACCGCTTTCGGACCAATGTTATTGGACTGGAAGCCACGAACGGTGCTTGAACCACCGGCGTAGAAGTTTTCATAGAACGGCAGTTCTTTGCCGCCCAGGCCATCACCGTAGCCCCAGCGCGTACGACCCAGAACCACCCATTTGTGATCGTCATCAATTGGGAAGTAGGATGCGGTATCCAGCGTCACCTTGTAGAACTCGTTATCGGAACCCGGAATGGTCACTTTACCATTCAGGTTTACGCGCGAGCCCTGCGTCGGGAAGAAGCCACGGTCCAGACGGTTGTACGTCCAGCCATAGTTGAACGTGAAGTCATCGGCGGCAAAGCCGTTGTTATCGCTGCTCTTACTCGCTGACTGACCGATGGAGTCCAGATAACGCCACATCGCCACCTGCGGTTGCATATTGGACAGGTCGTTATGCACATAACCTAAGCCCGCACGCAGGGTGTTGTATTCGTTGACCGGGAAGCCGAGCGTACCGTCTACACCGTAGCTTTTGTTGGTATAGGAGGACAGATCCGCGTCGTCTGCTTTAAAGTCGTTATAGAAGATACGACCGCCCAGGCTCACACCGTCAACGGTGAAGTATGGGTTAGTAACTGAGAACTCAGAATAGGTCTGGTAGTCGTTTTTGGTACCGTTGATACCGACAGAGTAACCTGTACCCAGCCAGTTATCCTGCTGGACACCGACCTGGAAGCTGACGCCACTTTCGGTACCGTAGCCGACACCGAAGTTGAAGCTACCGGTGTTACGCTCTTTAACCTTATAAACTACATCCACCTGGTCCGGGCTGCCTGGTACACGCTGCGTATCGGTATCAACCGTTTCGAAGTAACCCAGACGGTTCAGACGCTCTTTCCCCTGGTCGACCAGGTCGCTGCCCAGCCATGCCCCTTCCATCTGGCGCATTTCGCGACGCAGAACGGAATCTTTGGAGGTGTCGTTGCCTTCAAAACGGATCTTACGCACGTAGAAACGGTTGCCCGCATCAACGTTGACGTGAAGCTTAACGGTTTTCTCAGCATCGTTAATTTCTGGCTGAGTCTGCACGCGCGGATAAGCATAACCATAACGGCCGAGCAGCTTCTTAATGCTGTCTTCCATCTTGGTCACTTTAGACCCACTGTACAGATCGCCTGGCTGAATCTTCGTCAGTGATTCGATTTCAGCAGAATGCCCCGCCAGGTTACCACTGACTTCAACACCTGAAAGCTTGTACTGCTCGCCTTCCGTGATGTTAATGGTAATGTAGATCCCTTTTTTGTCCGGCGTCAGACTGACCTGGGTCGAATCAATGTTGAAACGCGCGTAGCCGCGATCCAGGTAGTAGCTGCGCAGGGTTTCGAGATCGCCCGCCAGCTTCTGCTTCTGGTATTTACGATCGCCAACGACGTTCCACCACGGCACTTCGTCACGCAACTGGAACGTTGAGATCAGTTCATCAGTGCTGAACGCGTGGTTGCCCACGATGTTGATCTGCTGGATCTTCGCAGAAACACCTTCCTGGAAGACCAGCTTCAGGTCAACACGGTTACGCGGCAGCGGTGTCACAACCGCTTTCACGCTGGCGCTGTATTTACCGACGCTGTAATAGAAATCTTCCAGACCTTTTTCAATGTCTGAAAGGGTTGTGCGGTCCAGAGATTCCCCCACACGAACGCCGGATGCTTCAAGGTTTTGCTTGAGCATGTCATCTTTCACCGACTTGTTGCCGGAGAAAGTGATACTGGCGATCGTTGGACGTTCTTTTACCTGAACCAGCAGCGTATCACCATCGCGCAGGACGCGGACGTCCTCAAAGTTGCCAGTGGCAAACAGAGCGCGGATGGTGTTACTGATGTCTTCATCATTAACCGTATCGCCGGGGCGCACAGGCATACTGAGGAGGGCCGCACCAACGGCGACACGCTGAAGGCCTTCGAAATGAATATCTTTCACTACGAACCCGTCAGCACCGTATACGGTGGCGCTGCTAAACAGCAGCGACGCTATGAGCAACTTTTTCATCGCCATCGTTATTATGCGTTCTTCCTAACTAACTCTCTTACAACCGAGAGAAATCATTGAAAAGTGCAAGCCCCATTAACAGCACCAGCAAAATCGAGCCAATGCGATAACTAAAGTCTTGAACTCGCTCGGATACCGGTCCGCCTTTTAGCTTTTCAATCGCTAAAAACAGCAGATGGCCCCCGTCTAAAACGGGAAGCGGGAACAGGTTGATTATCCCGAGGTTCACGCTAATGAGCGCGAGAAACATGAGATAGTAAATCACCCCGAACTCCGCTGACATTCCAGCCCCCTGAGCAATCGAAATAGGCCCACTGAGGTTGTTCAGTTTGACATCACCGGTTATCAATTTCCCCAACATGTTGACCGTTAGCTTCATCAGTTGCCATGTTTTATCCGTGGCTTCAAGGATGGCGCTAAACGGCCCATACTGGCGTATTGTCTTGTACTCGTCTGGCAGTGGGATCACTTTCGGCACGACGCCAGCAAACCCTTCCGCCTTTCCGCTACCTGATTTGGTATCCGGAATCAGCGTCAGTGAGAGCGGACTCCCCTGCCTTTCCACGTCCAGCGCGAGCGATGTACCTGGATTATCGCGCACCAGAGTAACAAAGGTCATCCACTCTGTTAATGGCTGACCATCGACTTTAACGATCCTGTCACCCGCTTGCAAACCCGCTTTACTTGCCGCCGAATGCGCTTGTACTTCGGCTAATACCGGCTCGATCTGCGCGCCACGCGGGCGAATCCCCAGTGCAGCGACCGGATCTTCTTTGTCAGGCTCGAAACTCCAGTGGCGTAAATCCAGCACTTTTTTCTGCCGCTGGTCAGATCCAAAATCCGAGATGCTGAGCGTTGTCTGCTCATCGCCAATTTTGGAAACCAGCTGCAGTCGCACAGCATCCCAATCAGGGGTTTCGATACCATCAATGGCTTTAAGTTCCATCCCCGACGTAATTTGCGCATTTGCCGCGATGGAGTGAGGGGCAATTTCCCCCACAACCGGACGCACGCCAGGCACACCGATGATAAACACCAGCCAATACGCGAAGATAGCAAAGATGAAGTTAGCTACCGGACCGGCAGCAATGATGGCAGCACGTTGCCCAACCGTCTTGTTGTTGAACGCGCTGTGGCGAAGTTCCGGGGCAACAGGCTCAACACGTTCGTCGAGCATTTTGACATAGCCGCCCAGCGGAATAAGCGCAATGACAAACTCGGTGCCATGGCGGTCGGTGCGCTTCCAGAGCGACTTACCGAAACCGATCGAGAATCGCTCTACCCGCACTCCGCAGCGACGAGCAACCCAGAAATGGCCAAATTCATGCACGGTAATCAGTACACCCAGTGCAACTATGAACGCCGCCAGATTCCAGAGAATGCTCAGCATAAAACCTTCCGTTAAATCGTCCCGAATACCAGTAAAAGCAGGCAAGCAAACACTGGAACAGCTGCCGTCAGGCTGTCAATACGGTCCAGTATACCGCCGTGTCCTGGAATAAGGTGACCACTGTCTTTTATCCCTGCTTCACGCTTGAACATACTTTCGGTGAGATCGCCCAGTACCGAGGCCAGCGCAGCAAAAATAGAGCACACCAGCAGCGTTGACGGCGCAACCTCAAGATTCGCCCAGACGCCGTAGCCCCAGGAGATGATTGCTGCGGTAAACAGACCGCCAATAAAGCCCTGCCAGGTTTTGCCCGGCGACACTTTCGGTGCCAGCTTATGTTTGCCGAACAGTTTACCAAACATATAGGCCCCAGAGTCAGCCCCCCACACGAGAATCATCACATAAAGCAGCCATAACGCGCCGCTGTAGTGGTTTTCGTCGTAGTGCCAGGCGCGAAGGGCAATCATACCCCAGAAAAAAGGCACGATGGTGAGCAGACCAAAAATCAGGCGCAGCACCTTAGAATGACGCCATATGGCCGCCGAACCGGGATAGAAAAGCACCAGTAACAGCGCAGCCACCCACCAGGCCAGCGATATCCACAGGGATCCGGCCACCAGCGGCTGATGAATATCATGGTGATATTCAGGCAACGTAAACAGCATCAGAGCCAGCACAAAGCCACAGAGCACCGCCAGCCAGACTCGCTGAGTGCGCGAGGTAAAGCCGCTAAGCTGTCCCCATTCCCACGCGGCCAGCATGCACACGACCAGCGTCACAATAGCAAATCCCACCGGTGGCAGTAAAAACAGTGCCGCAATGACAATGGGTATTAATACAAAAGCGGAAATCAGGCGATACTTCAGCAAAAGCTACCCCCATCAGGCTTTGTCGCCACCAGGCTCGGTGCCGCCGAAGCGACGCTCACGATTGGCAAAGGCATGCAGCGCACCTTCAAAGTCTTGTTCATCAAAATCGGGCCAAAGAACATCAGTAAAGTAAAGTTCGGCGTAGGCTATTTGCCAAAGCAAAAAGTTACTTATGCGATGTTCTCCCCCTGTCCTAATTACTAAATCTACAGGTGCCAGTTCATTCATGCAGATTTGCTTATTCAGCGCCTCTTCATCAATTTGGTCCGGTCTCAGTAACCCTTCCTGAACCTGTTCGGCCAAATGCCGAACGCCCTGGATAATATCCCAGCGTCCGCCGTAATTCGCCGCGATGTTGAGCGTCAGGCCGGTGTTATTTTCCGTCAGCGCTTCTGCTTTGCGAATCCGTTCTTGCAAACGTGAGTTAAAACGACTGGTCTCACCGATAATCCGCAGACGGACGTTGTGGCGGTGCAGGCTTTTTACTTCGCTGTCGAGCGCCCACACGAACAGTTCCATCAACGCAGTCACTTCCTGCGCGGGTCGATTCCAGTTTTCACTGCTAAAAGCATAGAGCGTTAACGCATCAATGCCGTTGTTGGCGGCAAAAGAAACGGCGCGGCGAACAGATTTCGCCCCGGCTTTATGCCCAAAGGCTCGTATCTTCCCTTGTCTTTTCGCCCAGCGGCCATTGCCATCCATAATGATTGCAACATGGCGACAGCCATGCGCTGGCAAGTTCTCGCTTATTGGTTGGTTCGCAGACAACATAACGCGTTTTTAGTCCCTGAAAAGGATGTAACGGTACTCAGGAATACTGAAGCCTGTACATAAAAAAGCCGTGTCAAACCACGGCTTACCTGACCACATAAAGTCAAATGCCTGCGATCAGGTGGCGCTGACTATATCACTGAAGCCCAACGCTAACAAATGGCACAGCCACTACCGCTTGCTTTATCACCAGCTTGCGAGACGTGTCACCTGTTTACGCGCAATAATACGCGCTTGTGCATCGACCGCCAGCACCTCCTCCACGCTTTGTGGCTCGCGCAAATCCATCATCTCCAGCACCGTCAAATTAAGCGAGGCGATGTCGGTAAAACGAATCTGCTGATTGAGGAAGGCATCAACGGTAATTTCATTGGCCGCATTGAGCGCCGTTGTCGCAGCTTGCCCTTGATCGAAGGCCGTCATCGCCAGCCTGAGGCAGGGATAACGCTCATAGTCAGGCTCGCTAAAGGTCAGTGCGCTCAGCTTGCAAAAATCGAGCGGTTTAACCCCGGATTTAACGCGCTCTGGCCACGCCATGGCGTGTGCAATCGGTGTACGCATATCCGGTTCGCCCAACTGTGCCAGCACACTGCCATCCTGATAGCGCACCATGGAGTGAATCACCGACTGCGGGTGGATCAGCACTTCCATCTGTTTCGCTGACGCATTGAACAGCCAGCGAGCTTCAATGTATTCCAGACCTTTGTTCATCATGGTGGCGGAGTCGACAGAGATCTTACGTCCCATCGACCAGTTCGGATGACGGCATGCCTGATCCGGCGTCATTGCGCTCAGTTCAGACAGCGGCGTCTCGCGGAACGGGCCACCAGACCCGGTAAGCAGAATCGACACAACGCCATTCTGCTCCAGGTCAGCGTACCCCAGGTTCTGTTGAAAAGGTTGCGGCAAACTCTGAAAAATCGCGTTGTGCTCGCTGTCGACCGGCAAAAGGCGTGCGCCACGCGCTTTTACCGCCTCCATGAACAGGCGTCCACAGGTGACAAGCGACTCTTTATTGGCCAGCAGAACATCTTTACCGGCATCAATCGCGGAAAGCGTCGGCAACAGCCCTGCCGCCCCGACGATAGCCGCCATAACCTGATCGACCTCATCCAGCGCCGCCATATCACAGGCCGCCTGTTGTCCGCTCAGCACCTCGGTGCGGCTGCCCTTTTCCAGCAGCTGGGCTTTTACCTGGCGAGCGCTCTCCTCGTCATCCATCACCGCAAAGCGGGGCGTAAACTCCAGGCACTGCTCGACCATACGCTGCACGTTCTTGCCCGCCACGAGCGCGGTCACGGTGTAGTGTTCAAGGTTATGGCGAACGACGTCGAGAGTGCTGCAACCGATAGAGCCGGTCGAGCCAAGGAGTGTTAAATGCTTCATGAGATGCCCGAAAAAAAGTTAGACCCGATAAAAGCAAAACGCCGCCAGCAAGACACAAGGCCTCTCTGAACGGCGTTTTATCAGTGTACGACAGAAATCAGAACTGCATCAGTTCCGCTTCTTTATCTGCCAGCGCCGCATCAATTTTCTTGATCGCTGCGTCAGTCATTTTCTGCACGTCGTCCTGAGAACGACGGTCATCATCTTCACTGATCTCTTTTTCTTTCAGCAGTGCTTTCACTTTGTCGTTCGCATCACGGCGTACGTTACGCACAGAAACACGACCCTGCTCAGCTTCGCCACGCACCACTTTGATCAGGTCTTTACGACGTTCTTCGGTCAGCGCTGGCAGTGGAACGCGAATGTCGGCGCCCGCAGAGCTTGGGTTCAGACCCAGGTCAGAGGCCATGATCGCTTTCTCGATCGCCGGGCTCATTGAACGGTCGAATACGTTGATTTTCAGCGTACGGGTGTCTTCTACCGTGACGCTCGCCAGCTGACGCAGCGGGGTTGGCGTACCGTAATATTCTACGATAATGCCATCCAGCAGGCTTGGAGAAGCACGGCCAGTACGGATTTTGCTGATTTGGTTTTTGAACGCTTCTACGCATTTGTCCATGCGTACTTCAGCATCTTTTCTGATGTCGTTAATCACGTTACGAATCCTTGAAAACTTGTCTCAGGCAGACTATCCGCCAGCACAGCGCTACAGGTGTGCTAAGTATAGTCGCGTTTAATTCATGACAACGCCAAAGGCGCGCCCGGGTAAGATACCACTACAAAATAAAGCGGAATCTTACCTGTATTTATCGCCGACGGAAATTATTCCGTGATCAAAGTGCCTTCTTTTTCGCCCATGACGACGCGACGGAGCGCGCCAGGCTTATTCATGTTGAAGACACGGATCGGCAGTTTGTGGTCACGAGCCAGCGTGAAGGCGGCAAGATCCATTACTTTCAGCTCTTTATCCAGCACTTCGCTGTAGGACAGCTGATCGTACATGGTCGCAGACGGATCTTTTGCCGGATCGGCGTTAAACACGCCATCCACTTTGGTCGCTTTCAGCACCACATCGGCTTCGATCTCGATACCGCGCAGGCAGGCTGCGGAATCGGTGGTAAAGAACGGGTTACCCGTACCGGCGGAGAGGATCACCACGCGGTTGTTGCGCAGCAGGCTGATAGCTTCTGCCCAGCTGTAGTTATCGCATACGCCATTCAGCGGAATAGCGGACATCAGGCGAGCGTTCACATAGGCACGATGAAGCGCATCACGCATTGCCAGGCCATTCATGACGGTTGCCAGCATCCCCATGTGGTCGCCCACAACGCGGTTCATCCCCGCTTTCGCCAGACCAGCACCACGGAAAAGGTTGCCACCGCCAATGACCACGCCAACCTGAATGCCCAGTTCGACAAGTTCTTTGATTTCCTGTGCCATGCGGTCAAGGATGCTTGCGTCAATACCGAAGCCTTCCGTTCCCTGCAGCGCTTCGCCACTCAGCTTAAGCAGAATGCGTTTGTACACGGGTTTTGCATTGGTAG
>Ga0209795_10000477_pt1 | contig 30568 bp, 33 predicted proteins | sample AgamicOrMarz_FD_187166 | JGI IMG/M metagenome (GOLD analysis project Ga0209795, IMG submission 187166) | Agave microbial communities from Guanajuato, Mexico - Or.Ma.rz (SPAdes) (version 2) | ecosystem: Host-associated > Plants > Phyllosphere > Phylloplane/Leaf | place: Guanajuato, Mexico...
AGAAATGGTCACAAAAATGAACTTACTACGGGAATGTGGTCACAAAACGAACTTACTACGGAGAAATGGTCACAAAAACGAACTTACTACGGGAATGTGGTCACAAAAATGAACTTACTACGGCGATTTGGTCACAAAAATGAACTTACTACGGGAATGTGGTCACAAAAATAAAAACTTATAGCGGAGAAATGGTCACAAAAACGAACTTACTATGAAAATTTAATAATAAAAAGCGAACCTTGAAAATTGAAGGTTCACTTTGTTTTTACTTTTAAGTGGTTTCTATTGGAATCCGAGATGAAGAAACCTGAAGAAGTTCTTTAACACGTGGTGTTGAATGTAACAAATCTTCCACTTCGTAATCTGTAATAGGAATATATTTGATATAAAAATGTTCACCCTGTTGGTAGAATTCTTCTACGCACACCTGATTACGAACCATTTCTTCCAGAGAAGCTTTTATCGTTTTGTAATTTTCTCTCTTGTTCTTACTTTTAAACCGAAGCTTAGTAAGAAAATAAACATACGGATATTGGTGAAAAGCGGACCGATTTTCTGGGCGAAGGTGAAATCTTTCCATTTGTAAAGCGAAAATAAGATTTTTGGAAGTGGGCAATTCAAAGTTTTGAATCACTGCTTTATACATTCTTATTGTTTGCTTTTTCAGGTATTCTTGATAAATTACTTCATTAATCGTAATTTCTGCTGTCCATAAACCATCTTCCATATCAATTTCCACATAATCAAATATTCCGAAGGCTAAGTATTTATTCTTCTTCTTTACGTTAAAAGATATATTCACCATTTTCATTAGCCGATCAGCAACTAATTTATAGTTCTCCAACCCATCAGAGTTAAATAAGTTTGTAACTAATTTACCAATTTCAACGTAAATTTTCCTTTGGGTAGCAAATACTTCATTACGGTGAGCTAGTACTTCTGAAAAAATTCTTTGATCCGTTCCATCCAATTCACTTACAGGGCCCTCGTCAACTAACTCTTTATTAACTAGAACTCTTAAGCTGTATTCGTCAGAAGGTTCATAATCAGTGTAATGGTATTTTAAAGGATTCTTTTCTATAAAATCTTCAGATAAATCCATTTTACCCCTAGTATCTGTAAATATAGAATTCTCTACATATGAGTAAGGCTTTTCAATTATTACATCTTCAATCCTACCATTGTAGTTTTTAAGTAAAGTATCTCCTATAACAACTACTATATCAGCCGTTAATGCCTTTGTAATTTGAGAACCAGATTTATCAGATAAATAAAGATAATTGGACAAATAACTATTTGTATCTTCGCTCCAAGACTTTATTAAAAGAATTTTTTCTTCTATGAGTTCCTCTGGAGAAAGCTTTCCATACTCTTGTTTAAATTTTTCTTGCCCATTGTGAATTAGGTATTCACTTAATTGATAATAATCTTTACTTAATTCTTTCTTTTTTTTGGTTTTATTATTATTAAAATCTTTTAACGCGGACTGAACCCAGCGCTTTTTAGTTTGATTTCTTCTTTTCCTATTAATTCTTAAGTTTTCTTGTATTCCATCGTCATCAAAAAAATCATTATATATAGTTTGTATCAATGAAAATTCATCTGTCTTTTCAAAATAACCTAAGATGTTAGGATGTTTGATATTGTTATTCACTGTATCCCATACCTGCATAATGAAATATTTAGGTAATTTAGACATCAAGACACCTCTATAAGTTTCATTTTTCTTTAGTTTAACACATAAAATCTGTAATTTAGTTTAATACAAATAATATTTGAATTTCCTTATTAATAACATAATTCATAAATAGTGTCTATATTTAGCAAGTTCCAAAGAGTAGAAAGGCATTCGCTTAGTTAGTTGTAAGCAAGTTAACTGGTAGCTATTGAGCAAGAGTATAAGCTAACCGAACCTAAAGAATGAAGCATATTTTTTACTATAATAAGCGTTGATAATTGTTTTTTTAATATTCACTTGCTGGTTTAGAAAAAGCATTTATATTCCTCTAAGAAAAGAAAGGGGATGATACTATGACAATTTCTAATTCAGCATATATCCAACTACCAAAAAATAATTATAAGCTTACCGAAACTATAGAGCGACTTCAAAAACAAATCACTACAGGGAACCGCATTAATAGTGCTAACGATGATGCTGCAGGTTTAAGTTTAAGCGAACGATTAAAATCTCAAGTTAACAGCTATACTACAGGAATTCAGAACCTGACAGATGCAAAGTCTGCTACAGAGTTAGTAAAGACTACATACCAAGAAACAGCTAATACATTGACACAAATGAAGGATCTTGTGACAAAGTATCAAGATTCAGCCACAAGTATAGAAGAGAAGAACAATATACAACAGCAGCTTTTACTGTTACAGGGCGACATTCAAAATCAATTTAAAAACCTCAAATACGAAAACAAAAAAATAACGACTGATTCTGTTAAAGGTAAATTAGATTTATCGAAATATGAAGACGCAGTTAGAATGGGAGATAATTCAGCTCTAAAAATGAGTAGCAGCTCTATAACAATGGAAGCAAAGGTGAATCTAACAAGTTACGCTCCTGGTACAGCTCTTGATGATCGCTCTCTTGTATTAGGGAAATACGGTAACTATTATTTAACCATTAATTCAACAGGAAATGTAGGGATTTATAAATATGGTACTTTTTCTAGTGGTTATCGTGAATCAGTGGGGAAAGTTAATTTAGGACAAGACACTACAATTACTGGTGTCTTTGATGGCAACACCGCAAAGATTTATATTGATGGTAAATTAGACTCTACATTCACATTACCAGGTTCAGGTTATGAGGATAGAGAAGCCGATCTAACAATTGGGTTTGAAAATAGCCCTAAATATAAAAGGCAATTTACCGGAACTATAGATGATATCAGAATATATGATAAAGCCTTATCCGATACAGAAGTTTCTAATAACTTTAAGGGTAGTGTAACTCGCGACCACCTACAAGGTGAATGGTTATTTAATGATGGTGACTTAAATTCAGTTGTATATGACACAAGCGGAAATAATAGCTTTGGAACTTTTTCTGGACACGCTCAAGTAGTCACTGATAATGATGCAAATATGAACTTCAACACAGGCGAGGGCAATATAAAGATCGGTTTCTCATCGTTAACACTAAGTAAACTTGGAATTGCAGATTTATCACAGATACAATCCACTACATTAGATAAACTAGATAGAGCATTAGATTTAGTTTCATCGGAAATAGCAAAAACCGAAGCTTTTACTCATTCTTTAGATTCAAGAATTGAGAGTAACCAAAAGTTAATTGAAAAGTATCAAACAAGTGTAGATGATATTAGAAGCGCAAATACTGAAGAAGCTTCAAGCCAACTCACCAAATTGCAAATGCAACAAGATACAGTATCCGACTTATTAGAGAGCATTCAAAAATTCAATAAAGATACTATAAATATGTTAGTTTCACCTTTAGATATTTCTAAGTATTAAAAGCCTATATGACTATTTTTATATAGGCTTTTTGCTATTTTAAAAATCTGCTTGCTCAAGCTAATAATGCATTTATATTCCCTCTTATAAAAGGGGGGATTGAAATGTCATCATTAAGCTCAATATATACACAGCTACTATACACGAACTATAAAGTCAGCAACTCTTTAAGGGATTTGCAAACTCAATATGTTACAGGAAATCGCATTAATTCTGCTGTAGATGATCCAGCCGGCCTAGCAGTTAGTGAACGATTAAAAGCAGTAATGAATAGTTTTAATACAGATACTCAGGTTTTAAACGACGCTCAATCTATAGCTCAAATTATCGATGGTACATATGAAAATGTCTCTGATATGTTACAAGATATGAGAACATTAGCTATAAAGTATCAAAATAGCACCACAAGTTCAATGGATAAAGACACTATTCAAAAGCAACTTGTTTTATTGCAAGAAGATATAAACGAACAGATCAGCAATATAACTTACAATAATGAAAAAATTACTACTGATTCAGTTAATGGGAAGCTTAGTTTATCTTCTTATGGCGATGTAGTGAAAGTTGCAGATAGCACCTCCCTCCAAATGAATAGTACTTCTATTACACTTGAAGCGAAAGTTAATTTAAATAGCTTTAATTCAGGCACAACATATGATGATCGAGCTCTTGTAATAGGGAAAGACGGTAACTATTATTTAACCGTGAACTCCACAGGTAGTGTAGGGATTTATAAATATGGATCAATGCCTGCAGGGTATCGTGAGTCCGTTGGAAAAATCACATTAGGTCAGGATACAACAATAAGTGGAGTATTTGACGGAACTACAGCAAAGATTTATATAAACGGTAAATTAGATTCAACGTTCACAATGAATGGTGCTGGCTATAACGATAGAGGCGCTGTTGCAAATATTGGACTAGAAAACAACAGTAGCAATGGATACCAAAGACAGTTAGACGGAACGATAGATGATATTAGAATATATGATAGAGCATTAAGTGACACGGAAGTTTCTAGTAATTACAGCGGAAATATAACTCGAGATCATTTAATGGGAGAGTGGCTTTTCAATGATGCTGACTCTACTGCATATGACACTAGCGGAAATAATAACTATGGTACGCTAATGGGAAATGCGACAATTCAAGCGACGACAGATCCTAGTATGTCCTTTGGTTCAGGTTCAGGTAAGCTAAATATGAACTTTTCAACACTTACCTTAAATAAACTAGGAATTCAAGATTTATCACAAGTACCATCAGATATTGTAGAAAGGTTAGACCGTGCATTAGATTTAGTATCTGTCCAAAGATCTAAGGCAGGAGCCTACATAAACACTATTAATTACAGGGTTTCTAACAATGATAAGTTGGCTGCCATTTATCAAAATAGCATTAACAATATTGTAGAAGCTAATATGGAAGATGTTTCGAGTGAGCTTACAAAAGCACAACTTCAACAAACTACTGTAACAAAATTACTTAAGCAGATTCAAGATACCGAGAAAGAAAATTTAAACACCCTTTTATCGGTGTTCGACCAATGAACAAAAAAGGCTTTAACCCTTGCGGTAAGAGCCTTTTTGCTATTTTAAAAATCTGCTTGCTATAATGCCAAAACCGAATATATTCCTCCTATAAAAAGGGGGGATAGGTATGACTATTTTTAATACAGACTATCTAAATATTCAAAGAACCTACTTGAAATTAAACCAAAAATATCAACAGCTACAGACTCAATATACTACTGGAAATCGAGTGAATAGTGCAAAAGATGATGCAGCTGCTTTATCAGTAAGCGAAAGACTAAAAGCACAATTAAATGGGTACACAGCCGGTTTACAAAATTTAATGGATGCTAAATCAGTGGCAGAGATTGTTCAAGATACATATGGAAATGTATCGGATATCTTAAAACAAATGAAAACTTTAGCGGTTCAGTACCAATCCAGTACTACTAGCTCTGCTGATAAAACAGCTATTCAAGAAAATTTGACAAAGTTACAAACCCAGATTCAGGACCAATTAAATGGACTCACTTACAATAATAAAAACATTACGAGTGATATCAATGGGAAGCTTAAACTTACTGAGTTAGGAGATATGGTGAAAGTAAAAAACAATGACACATTAAAAGTACAAGGCACAGCAATCACAATGGAAGCGACAGTAAATTTAGATAGTTATTCATCAGGTGATACCGGAGAAGACAGAGGACTAGTTTTAGCTAAAGGTGGTAACTACTATCTAACTGTTAACCGCTCAGGAAAAGTAGCTATTTATAAAGAGGGCACAACTCCAAGCAAAACTTACTACAACTCTGTAGGCAAAGTAAACTTAGGAGAAGATACAACTATTACTGGTGTATTTGATGGAGCCACCGCAAAAATCTATATAAATGGAAAACTGGATTCTACTTTCTCATTAACTACGGGCGGATATGCTGATAAAGATATCGATTTAAGATTCGGGAGAGAAAATGATGTAGGTGCTGGAGGTTATTCAAGACAAGTGTATGGTACTATCGACAACGCAAGAATATATAGTCGGGCTTTGAGTGACGCTGAAGTGTCAGATAACTATAACGGCAATGTATCCCGTAATCAACTTATTGGTGAATGGCTTTTCGATGATGGAGAGTTTAGTACTACTGTTGCTGATACGAGTGGTAATAACAACTTCGGGAATATGTATAAAAATGCTCAGATTGTTACAACAGGCGAAGGTAGTATGAAATTTAATAGTGGATCCGGTGATTTAACGATGAGTTTTGCTTCACTTAGTTTAAACAAACTAGGAATTGAAGATTTATCAACTATTCCATCAGATCTTACAGATAGACTAGATAGAGCTATTGATTTGGTTTCTAAACAACAATCTACTGCCGGAGCATTTGTTAATAAAATTAATTTCAGAATCCAAAACAATCAAAAGTTAGCTGATAACTATGAAGATAGTCTAAATAAAATACAAGCAATAGATTTATCAAATGTGTCTAGTGAGCTTACAAAGGTAGAAATGCAACAAGCTACCATTATGAAAATGCTTAAATTACGCCAAGATACTGATGCCGAGATAGCGAATATGTTAATTTCGTAAAAAAAATAAAAAAAATAATAAAAACCGTGTATAAAAGATTCCTTGCTAGCAGATATTACAAGTAAACTTACAAGGAGGTCATACAAAATGGCTAAACAATCACGTTCAAACAACTCTAATCAACTGGTGAACCCAGGTGCAGAAAGCGCAATAGAACAAATGAAATGGGAAATTGCTCAAGAGTTTGGTGTTCAATTAGGCGCAGAAACTACTTCTCGTTCTAATGGTTCTGTAGGCGGAGAGATTACTAAACGTTTAGTTGCTTTGGCTCAACAATCTCTTTCAGGCGGTTCAGTACGATAATAAGCTCTTTAAAACCACTAAGGATATAACTATTCTTAGTGGTTTTTTCTTTGTGATAATCTTCTAAACAATACATATAACTACAAATCAAATACATATATAGCGAGTGTATTAGTAACAAAAAGTAACCCTTGTCTTAATTTTGCTAATATATTCATAATAAATCTAAATACGAGTAGTTTGTTTGTGATAATGTTTAAATATTTGATATTGGACCATTCTTGATTTAAATACATCTTTTGTACTCATAAAATAAGTAGCAGCTATGACAATAATAAATAATAATGGCATTAAGAACCCATTTATAACTAGAGTAGAACATATAGCAATAGCTAAAACAGTAACAAGGGTAGTAACTATAACAAAGGAAAAATGTAAGATATACTCTTTTAATTTAGGGGTTTTGTTGAAATCCTCACTCGCAAAAGTAGTTTCAACATATGTTCGGCTAGCAAACACTTCCTTGAGTTCAAGACTGGGATATTTTTGATACAAGTAACGCTTCATTTCTTGCTCGATATAGTAGTGTACAAACCATCCAATACTTGTTTGGTTAGGTCCAATACTACTCATACATTTTATAGAAAATCCTTTCTTAGAATCTCCACTTAGTATGTAATAGTATTTATTTGAAGTGCCACGAAGCCCAAGAGTTACTAACTCACCACCCCGTTTAGGACTTTCCTCTAAAACCATTATTTCTGAATGCGACCAATTTTCTAGCTCCAAAATAAGGCCTCCAGTCATATTTTTCTAATATCATTTTACTACCGAACTATGGCATAATGATTTTTGGCTTCTTTTTTATAAAAGTACATAAATAATTTTTTGGTTTTTTTCAAAGGTTATTTACTTCCTTTATTAAACACTTTAAAAGAAGTTCAAAAACTACATAAAGAGGGGAAAACTTATAAATGAAATTGTTTATGTTATTCTTCAATTCATTTTTAATTTCTATATTATTAGCACCGCATTTTATTCGCTTACTTAAGAATTTTCAATTTGGCCAAAGCATAAGAGAAGAAGGGCCAGAATCACATAAAAAGAAATCAGGTACACCAACATTAGGCGGGTTATTATTCCTGTTTACCCTAACTATTACTACTTTATCATTTATTGAAATCAAGCCGGAAATTTTATTATTACTTTTTATCACATTAGGTAACGGAGCAATTGGTTTTCTAGACGATTTTATTAAAATCTACTTTAAACGAAATCTTGGACTAACAAGTAAGCAAAAGCTTGCTGCACAGTTTGTTATCTCAATCGTTTTCTTATTCTTCTTACATAGACAAGGTTTAGATACAAGCCTTCATATTCCAGGTACAGAAACATCTATCGAGTTATCTTGGTTCTATTATGTATTTGTCTTATTCCTTGTAATTGGTACTACAAATGCAACAAACCTTACTGATGGTCTTGATGGTTTATTAGCAGGAACAAGTATTATTTCAATTGGCACATTTGGTATCATTGCATTTAGTTTAGGGAATTCAGAAGTAGGGATGTTTGCAGTAGCATTCGTAGGAAGCTTACTTGGTTTCTTAATGTTTAACAGAAATCCAGCTAAAGTATTTATGGGAGACACAGGATCTCTTGCTATTGGTGGAGCACTAGTAGGGATGGCTGTAATTTTAAAAATTGAAGTTTTACTAGCTATTATTGGTGGAGTATTTGTAGTAGAGACACTATCAGTTATCTTACAAGTCCTTTCATTCAAGATTAGAAAGAAAAGAATCTTCAAAATGAGTCCTTTACATCATCACTATGAACTAAGCGGTTTTAGTGAAGTTCAAGTAGTACGTGGGTTTTGGGCAGTGGGTTTAGTACTAGCATTAGCTAGCTTATTATTTATTTGATTTGTGAAGAGAGTCACACAATAAAACGTGACTCTCTTTTTGTATTATTCAGACCCCTGTATTTCTTGCTATTTCTGTAGTCCTTTATACGCAATAGGTTCTATTGTTTAATCAACCTTTTTGCGCCAACATATTTATCTTTCCAATAGCTATCACTCATTTTGACAACCTTAACACCTTTAGAGGTAGTGCCCGTGAAGGTTCCATCACCATTATAAATAGCAACAAATGATACTACTCCTTTCTTACCCGATGTAGCATAAAATACAAGATCACCTTTCTTTAATTGGTTAGACTTAACCGCTGTACCCGATTTATATTGCAATGCACTTGTTCTAGGTATAGTCATTTTAGTAGCTGCCGTCTTATAAACATATTGTGTAAATCCGCTTGCATCAAAACCCTTTGGAGTTGTTCCACCATATTTATACGGACTGCCTACATACCTTTTAGCTACAGCAGATACTTCTTCTCCATAATTAATAGCAGCAGACGCATTTTGAGTCGGCCCGAAGATAAAAGTTGCCGCTAAAGCTAAAATTGATAATAATGATACTACCCATTTTGATAAACTTGATCTTGATTTCATCTCTATTCCTCCTGCACGTAAAATGAACCACGATTTTAAGTATATGACCTCTGATCACTTTAATTCCTAATAATTTTTTCGAAATTACATATTTTTTTATTGCAAAATTACATAGATAAATGAAGAAGGAGCAACCAATATTTCTGGTTGCTCCTTCTTCATTTATAGAACTAATTTTAAGTTTCTAAATTAGACTTTTCTTTTTTATGTTTTGTCGCCAAAGTAATTATTTTAATACTCTTAAACAGTAGGTAGGGAACAATCGCTATATAGAAAATGTAAATAACAGCATATTTAAGCGAATCTATAAAATGTGTACTATCCCTATGAATAAATGTTAAATAGTCTGTACCTTCCCAATATCCCACCAAATCTGCATAAAACCTTGTCATTAGAGCAAAACAACCTAAGTAGAAGAGGGAGTTTAATGTTGGTATAGTAGCTTTAGCTAAATACATAAAAGCAAAAGTTACAATAAAACCAATATAAATATACACAGAATAGTTAATTGCATATCCAACAATAATAGGGGCACCAAACAAACAAAAGATTACAAAAGCGGCCCCCAGGATAAGTTTAAACAGAAACCAATCACTAGATGTTTCATTTCTCGCAAAATCAGCGTTATGTATGTTTGGTTTGTGCTCAGGCTCAAATTCGAAATAACCATTCTCATCTTGCTCGTAACCTCTATTCTCTAACTCGATTTCTATATCAAGCGAGTCATTTATAGAGTCTCCCCCTTTTAAACGCATTATCTCAAGATCATTATCGGATTTATGCGAGTATTTTCCCATCAGAATCCCCCTATATAGAGATTTATTAACCTATTTTATCATTTATAGGATTTTAATGGCACATTATTCCTGATTTTCTCAAAATATATTGTTGATTTGCGAACAATAAAGCTTCATAAGTGGACATTATTAAAAAATTTAACTCTTGCTTCTCCCATTGTAAGTGCATTATATAATTTAATTATTTTAATACTTTACCGCAATCTTTGCACTTATGGTAAGGAACTTCATCGATAATTAAAAATTCATCATCCTCTACTTTATATGTGTTGTCGTGGGGGCATACATTTTGAAGCTTTTCCAATAGTTGTCTTTCTGTTTCACGCATTATTTTTTGCGTTTCTTTGAATTCAGCATACGCTTTTTTGGTGTATTCATAAGAACCTAATTGGCTCTCAGCTTTTGCTTGCAATCGAATATTATCCATTTGTTCAGGTGTTATTTTAACCATAAAAACACTTTCACCCTCTATTGTTCCTATGACTGCTTGACCTTCATCAAGCATATGAGGTTCAAAGGCTGTATCCAGTAACAAAACTCGATTGATGTCAAAAGTTGCCTTCATCTATATCCACTCACTTTCACTAGTTTCTAAGTGAATTATAATTTATAAAAGAATAATCATTAAAAAAAGATAATTAACTACATAGATAAACAAACAGGAAAGAGGGATTATATGCTATCAACTTTTGCCAAAAGAAATCCAAGACGCTTCTGGAAGTGGTTTTCTCTTCACGAAAAGGAATTTCGTGAAATCAATAAAGATAACTATCAAAAAGTTTTTTATAAGATTTATAAGTGTCTCGAGAAATATAATCCTTATCTAGGATTTGAAATAGTAACAAATTCATCAGAAGGAAAGAAGGAATTTATTGTCACAGCCAACGGAAATACAGACTTATTTGAAACTGTATATTATCTTATAAACTCTGCTCCACAAAAATTAAAGGATAAATGGAATTTTACCGCTTTAAGACAAGCAACCGCTCAAGAAGTTATTATTCATTTTGATGATAAGACAATAAGTTCAAAGGATATTTTTTACGAACTAGAAGAATCTGAAAATGAACCAGGGAAACTCGATATCTTCATTCATATTAAAGGGGTAGTTTATAGTTCTGAAGATGTTGAAGATTTTATCGCAGAATCAATGATAGCTGTGTTAGATGGATTAATCGGAGAATATGTGAATGCAACAAAAATTTCTACTTTAATCCTTGTCGAGAACGGGGAACTAGAAAAGCCAAAAAACATATTGAAATTAAAAACAGAGATTAAAGAATTTGGTGCTGAATAATAATGGCACCTTTTTTTGCTATCAATTTTAAGTAAATATAAAAGGATACACTAGTCTCACACTGGGCAAAATAGTATGAAAAAACAAGGAGAGATTTTTCTGCCGAATACAAATGATAGCGGAAAAGAAGCACAACGCTTTAAAAGAATTGAGACAATGGTTTCTTGGAGAGACGAATTAGAATTTAAGCTGAAAAGTTATACAGATGATCTACTAAAGGTAAGCCGTAGCGAAACTAAGCAGCTGCTGACCAACGAAATTAAAGAACTGAAATTATTAATAAAAGCTGCGAACGAAGAAATAAACAGAGTTAAGTCATTTCAAGAAGACTAGAGCAAAAGGGCTCAAGTCTTCTTTTTTGTATTTTTTACATTTTTTATCATTTATCAAAAATATCTCCTATTATATAGAAAATAATTATTTAAGGAGTGCTTAATAATGAAATTAATTAATTCTATTAAGAATAATATTATAAAGAAACGCAAAGCAAAGAAAAGTAAGAGAGGGCTTTATATCCAAGACATAGAGCTAATGAAGACTATGTTTAAAGCAGGTACTAAGTTTAAGTATATTGTCGATTACAATACAAAAGAGATTTTAATTGTTCCATCTTCAGAAGAAGGGAATACAGTTTCTTATAGACAACTTAAACCTACTAAAAAAGAGAAAGAACTTGCCGAAAGAACAATTACTGTTTCAAAGAAAAAAGCTTTAAGTAATAGACACGAAGCTCTATCTGAAAAATTACTTCCAGTCTTCAACGTAGGAAGTAAAATCAATAGACGTAGAGCAGGAAAGCTTAAATCTGTAATAGATGTTCGCGATAAGCAAGCATTATCTGCATTTTCAGGAGCAGATCAATTAGACATAGAAATCTTTGAAGATGTTATTCGTGTACGAGGCTATCAGAATGTAGAAATTGAGGACAATGTTAACTTACAAGAGAGCAATACATTAATTTCCAAAGCTAAATATGTGAGCAAAAAAGCATTAAGAAAAATTTCTAAGGTTATTGATATTAAACCAAGATTAGAGTTGAAAGAGAAATACGAAGTTTACCTGAAAAGAAGTCAGTTAAACAAAGTGGCCGCTGGACAACTTTCATTCGACTTCTTTACGGAAGAAAGCTCATTTGCTGATGACTCTAAGAACGATGCATTTTCAGGAGTTAAAAATGTTTTAAGAGATGTTGCTATTCCGTTAGAAATAAGTTCACTATTTAGCGGTGCCGGTCTTATGGATTATGGATTTAAAAAAGCTGGGTTTACACTTAAGTTTGCCTTAGATTATGATGCAGATGCTGTAGCAACATATAAGCATAATTTAGGCAAACATATTGTTAAAGCAGATATCAAAAAATATGATCTGAAAAAAATGGTGAAATCAGCAATTATGATTCTTGGTAGTCCCTGCACAGCCTTTTCAAACTCAAATCGTAGCGAAAAACGTTTGAAAGATCACAAGGACTATCCTCTTATTCTTAAAGCAATTGAAGCTATCAAAGAGAATGAAAATTGCAAAGTTTTCTGTTGGGAGAACGTACCTCAAATCCTAACAGTTTATAATGGAGAAATTTTAGAATTAATTAAAGAACAACTAAGTGATTTTGAAATTACTGCAGGAATTTTATGTGCAGCAGATTTCGGTGATCCTCAACTGAGAAAAAGAGCATTTATCATTGGATCAAAGATTGGAAAAATTGATTTACCAAAACCAGTGGTAAAACCAGAAAATTATAAAACAGTTGGGGAGGCTTTTAAGGGCTTAGATGATTCAATTCCTAATCAATTAGATATTTCAAAACCAAGAGACCCTCTAGTAGTTGAGAGAAGAAAGTATATTCCTCAAGGTAGAAACTGGAAGGTGTTGCCTAATTGGTTGAAAACTGATTCTATGCGTCCTCAAAAACGTAAAGGTAAAAAACCGAAGAAACCAAGTACACACAGTACTACGTATCGTCGTTTAGAAAGCAATAAACCAAGCTTTAGCTTAGCTAATTACAGAAAAGCAAACATTTTGCCACCAAGAGGGTTAGATGGATTAAGCGTTAGACAAGTTGCACGCCTGTTTAGCGTTCCTGATGACTTTGAATTTTTAGGCAAAAAAATGAGTAGTAGACAACAACAACCTGTAAATGGTGTGCCAATTTGTATGGCAATGGGTGTTGCTACTGCAATTCTTAATTTTGTACAACAATACAATATCCGTATGGGCTTTGCTAAACCAACATTAGTAGCAGCTCAATCATAAATAATAAAAAGCGTCGTGATTTATATTACGATGCTTTTTTTGTTTTATTTTTTTATATAGAAAAAAACAAATTATCATAATTAAAATACAAATTTTGGAGGAAACAAAATGAAAAAACATCTAGTTGCTAATCAAGAAGAAAACACACAAGCTACGAGCTTATCAATTGATCACATTGAAGAAATTAAGAATAAGACATTCATAATTATTAAAGGAGGCCGAGATATTAATACGGGTAAAAAGAAGGAAATTGTCGTTCTTACAAAACGTCTCAAAGAAACTTCAGTTGTTAAAAAGGTGAAAGTAAGAGTGATTCATAAGAGTGTTAAATACATTAAAGGGGCTATTGGGACGTTTTCTCTTAAAATAAGACCAGATTACGGAACAATTGCTAAAGGACCAGAAGATGCTTATATCTGTATGGATTGCAGATGTCCTTGCTCACTTCGTATCGGCACCTCTTGTTATGATTGCAATGAGAATTATGCTGATTTTGATATGAACGAAGAAACAAGAACTCCTAAAGAAACAAAATACCATTATGAAGAGGCAGTAGATATTGCAGACGAGGATTTGCCTTTCTGAGATTCAGGTTTAGAAGATTAAAGATACAAACTGACGTTATTCAAATTTAGTAGCGTCAGTTTTTTTATGTCGATTTTTTACATTAGAGTTCTTTATAAAAGTAATTACTCATACAAAAAGGGGAGGGAATAAGCAATAAATTGAAAATGGATTTTAGAAATTAAACCATACAGAAGGAGGGGAAAGGTATGAGTAAAACGCGTAATCTCTTTATTAGCCTTGGATGGTCAATAGCATTAGCGTTAGTATTAGTGGGTATTACATATAGTGCAAATCAAGAGGCGGTGGAAACGAATAAGTGGCTAGAGCAAGTCAAAAGAGAAGTTTCCAAAGGGACCGTTCACACCTATAAGGTAAAACACGTATTATCAGTTAAAAACCCATTAACAGATGAATTGGATTCAATAAGTACAATCTTCTTTAATAAAAAAGTAGATAAAACAAAGATTAAAGTTATTGAGGCGTTCGTAGAGACTAACAATAAGAAGGGCAAGACGGTGAAAATTATAACTGAAATACAGGATAGCGAGTCTATTTCTAATATTAAGGATGTATCCGGTATTTTAATTAAAGGTAAAAGTGAGGAAGAAGGATTAATTGTAAATGCAAAAATACAACAAAAATAAAAAGCAGCCGTTTAATAGGTTGCTTTTTTGTGATGAGGAGCTCTCTTTGCGAACTCTTTATGCTTTCTAACTTCTTTCTTGCTTCTTGAAAAATCCTCTCTTTTTAACATATGTACAAATTTTTTAGAACGATTAAAGAATGATTTACCTCTTATATTATTTAACGTCCTACTTAGTTCGTTTAAATGAATCACCCCGCTAGGAACATCTTTTAAAACGGACTTGTCTGATGTGAATACCACAAGAGAAAGAATTTTATAACCATATAAACGGTATTCAGCCATTTTCTTATACAGCATATTAATATGTCCTATATTTTGCTTAATGGGATTATAAAAATAATAGCGGTTTTGATTTCCTGCAATCTGTAACCACTTTTCATCATTGGCACCGCCGGTTATAACACCATTACGATCCTTTGTTTCTATAACCACTATGGTTTTGTTAGGAAAAACTATTATATGGTCAAATTGACTTGAAACAGAACCCTTTTTTAACAATGTATCGTGAAAATATAATAATTTATGTTGTTTTAGAATATCATTTACCTTTTGTTCCCCCATTAATCCCTTAATTTCAGCGAAAGAAGGCTTTCTTTTTTCCACTTTTAATATTAAAACTATTATACTTATCACTATTAATAGAATTAGAAGTATCAACATTAACTTCACCGCCTTTATAAAACGGTTAAATTATATAGCAAATTGGAACGCTTTATGAAAAAACAGCATAAATTATAGGATCCAAAAAGATATAAAAGGAAATGGTACTATGAAAAGATTAAACAATTTAAAACCTAGTGACCTTTCATTAGAAATGAAGGTTTGTTACTTTTTGCAACCTTGGAACGATAACAATACTCCAAATACAGTGGAGGAATGGGCAGAAGAGGTAGGCTTTTGCAAATATAGAGAACAAGAGACTTCAAATTCCATTAATAGCGCAATAGAGAAAGCTATTAATGATGCTACGTATTACATTGAGTTTGTAAAGAAGCACATTACTTCTGACAATTAGAGATTTTATATTCTCCTTTATTAATAAATTTAAAAGGGGGGAATAAAATGTCTGAGACAAATAATGATATAAGATTAATAGTTAGAGAAGAGGTTGAGTTGTATCATAAAGAGTTAAACGAGAAAAAAGAAGAGGAACATAAAGCACAAGCAGAGCTAATACTAAAAAAGACATTTAAAGCGAATTTCTTTGCTTATACGTTAGCAAGCATTGTCGCTTCTTTGATTTTTCCATTTCTGTTAAACGATTATAGCGTTAAATACTATTTATATTTTGTTCCTGCTTTTGTAGTTTCTTTAATTCTCTTCTTAGTACTACACAAATCAAAAATTAACCCAGCAAGAAAATTAGATCTGTCATTCATTCCAATCTTGAATTCAATGCTTGTTCTATTGTTACCTATTGTATTTTTAAATTAAAAAAGCCCTCAAAGGAGTGGCTTTTTCTTTTTTAATTTTTTAGCTTCGAATACAATACCTTCATCAACCTTAATTTTGTATGTTCCTGCATTAGTTTCTACTTCAGTAAGATCCAAACTTACGTAATGCACATTCTCGTCGTTGAAATAGTTATGCACTGCATTTAAATTATTTTCAAATTCCTTGTGTTTAATGTATTGATTTCCAAAGAAAACTAAAAATGCTGAGAACGCTAAAGCAAGCATTCCGTAATTATAATCAAGTTTCTTTGTAGTTTTCCAGCTATTTAAGATTTTAGCAAAAGTAGCAAGAAGACCAATTCCAACTATTATTAAAACCGCTAATGTTAAATTCATTTCTTCCTCCCAATAAGCATTATTACTGCACATTCTTTAGTTAATTTCTCAATTGACTTCGTAGATATTAGTTAATGCCCATACAATCGTATGGGCATTGCACTTAATTACTTAATTTATTAATCTGTTTTTCAACGTCTTTATCTACAGACATCATTAGATCATCTATATAGTCTTCAAAAGGTTTAATAGCATCTTCGTGCTTGTCATCTACAAGGATATCTACGCTATCAAGGTTATCCAAAATGAGTTCCAAGTTATCTAACACAGCATTATGTATATATACCGTCTTTTCAGGTGTTTCTAACTCCAGCAAATCATTATATTCATACTCTATGCTATTAGTTAGTTTATTAATTTGTTTTTGGAATTGTTTTTTATCTTTTTTGGGATCTGGAAGATTATGAAATTCATTAAAACCTTTCTCCAAATTCTTTTGACTAAGCTTAAGTTCACTTAGCTGTTCCTTTTCTAACCGTTTTTCATCCAAGTAATAGAACAAAGCAAGTCCGGCTATTATTATAGCAATTCCCAAAACGAGCCCTATCCAAAATGAACTACTTTTAAATATTTTCTTCATATTTCTTCCTCCAATTTTACTCTTTAAAATCATAACACATCAAAAAAGAAATGAAATATTTAAATTCCATTTCTCTGCATTTGTTTCTGATATTGTGTGAATTAGACTTACTTTGGAAACTCTGCTGTAAATTTAATTTCTTTTGAAGTAACGGATACGTCTTCGTCTTGATCTCCGCTACCTATAATAATTGCATAGTTGCCGGATTCTTTAGCAACAAAATGAATTTCTCCCTTTTGTGATTTATTTAATTCTTTTTCATAAACAAAAGAGTGAGTAGATGAGTCTACTGAATTATCCTCTTCATAAGATGATGTTTCGGAAATTCGTTTACCAACCTTTAAAGATACCTTAGTTTTATCTAAACCTTTTATTGTGTAAGGTATAGAAACAGTTTTATTTTTATCTGCTTTTAGGTAAAATACGGCAATTTCTTGGTCCAATGTTACTTCATTCGTTTTGTAAGTTACCTTACCACCCATATTCACGATGCTCTGTCTATATCCGCCTTCAGTTTGATAAGAGGCATTACATCCAGCTAAGATTGCGCAAGCTGCCATTGTTAATAATACGTATTTTTTCATTTTTTCTCCCTCTGTTTTAACTCTGCTGTTAATAGTCTTAATTAAATTCTATTAATCTCTTAAAACATATCTATAAAATTAATTTTTTACTTTAAACCCAAGCTTTTTCTCTAAGAACCGCTACATCTCCATACGTTTTTACAACTTTTGGTTTTCGTTCTTTTTTATCGAAAACCTGGAACATTATACCACACTTATTAACCAAGTCATACCTTAATTCGCGTAGTTGTTGGTTACTTTGAAAGATTCCTTTTTCTAATTCAAAAGAAAATAGTATATGTATTTCTTGATATAAAGCTGATGAGTCAATTAATACGTGATGTATTTCATAATCACCAGGAACAAAATTAGCAATTTCTCTCAGTGTATTAGAAGCTATTAGTGAAGCATCATCGTGAAAACCAACCATTTTTGCACCCCCTTATTTTTTTGGAAGTATAGTGATTTTCATAAGGGTATGGAGAAAAAATTTAAAAAGTAACTCTAGATAGAAGTAAGTCTAGAGAGGGGAATTTTTAAAATGCCCGTAAAAGTATCAGTACTAGCAGCTAAGATGGCTCAAAAAGCTAGTCGTATGTTAAATAAAAGTGGAAGCAACATACCAGGAGTTGTTGCTCGAAAAATCGATAAAAACGTATTAAAAAAATTAGCCGATAAAACTGAAAAAATTATCTTTATTAGTGGTACAAATGGCAAAACTACAACCTCACAAATTGTTGGCCACATTTTCAAAGAGAGCGGCTATCAAATTATTCATAACAGCGAAGGCTCAAATATGATTACTGGTATTACAACAGCCTTTATTGATAATGAAAGTTTAGTTTCTGGTAAAAAAGCAGACGTAGCCATTATTGAAATAGATGAGGGTTCTATTGAGCGAGTATCCAAAGAAGTAAAACCTGATTTAATGGTTTTTACAAACTTCTTCCGTGATCAATTAGACCGTTTTGGAGAAATTGATATTTTGGTAAATAAAATTGGGGAAGTCCTTAAAACAACTGAGGCTAAGTTAGTACTTAATGCAGATGATCCATTTGTGAGTCGCCTTGGAAGAATTGGAATGGAAGCTGATTATTTCGGCTTAGGGAAAGAGGCTTTCCAATTTGAACAGCACAATATGATTGAATCTACTTTCTGTCCAGAGTGCGGGGAGCCATTAGATTATAGTTACACACACTATGGTCAATTAGGTCACTACCACTGTTCTTGTGGATTTGGTAGACAAACTCCTAAATATGAAATTTTAAATCTTGAGGTAAACAAAGGTTTATCTTTCAAAACAAATGTAGGGACTTTCAATTTACCTATCTTGGGATCATATAACGCTATTAATGCGTTAGCTGCTATTAGTGTTTGTCTAGAATCAGGCTTAACATATGAACAGATTCAAAAAGCACTTGATACGTTCAGTGTAGAAAATGGACGTATGGAATGGTTTGAAAACAAAGGAAAACAAGTTGTTCTTAACCTTGCAAAGAACCCAGCTGGCGTAAATGTAAGTTTATCTGAATCTAACTACAACAATGAAAGAAAGCAATACTTATTAGTTCTTAACGATCTTGCTTATGATGGTCGAGATATTTCTTGGATTTGGGATGCAGATTACGAGAAAATCAAAAACTCACTTACAGACAGAGTTATTTGTAGTGGTTTAAGAGCTGAAGATATGGGTGTTCGTATGAAATATGCAGGTATTCCTGAAGACAAAATTGTAATTATTAACGACATTGAAAAAGCGGTAGAAGAATTAGTTAGGTCTAGAGTTAATAGCTATGTAGTTCCAAACTATACTGCCCTTGAACCAACAAGAAAAGCACTAGTTAAACGATTGAAAAGCTCATAAGGGGAGAGAAGAACTTTGAAAAAACATAAACAAAAACAACACACAAAAAAAGCAGTAAAAACGACTGAAAATGAACAGAACCGCTTCTCTTTAGGAAACGATATTTTGGAAGCTGCCCTCAAAACTAAAACCTCTTCACTAAAAGTTTTAAATCTTTATCATTTCTTTCCGGACAAGTTAAATTTATATGGTGATCGTGGAAATATTATTAGCCTAGTCAAACGCTGTGAGTGGCGTGGAATTAAACTAAATGTAATCGAAGTTAGTAAAACCGATGGTCTTTCATTAGATGATATGGATATGTTCTTTATTGGTGGAGGAAGCGACAGGGAACAAAGTCTTGCTACTGATGAGTTACAAAAAATTAAAGGTAAGTTAAAGCAAAAGATTGAGAATGGTGTCCCAGGTTTAACTATCTGTGGCGGTTATCAATTCTTAGGAAAAGATTACATTGATGCTAATGGGAATCGTTTAGAAACGCTAGGTATCTTAGACTTTAGTACCGTTGCAAAACAACCCCGCCTAATTGGTAATGTACTTATCAAGTCAGAAAAATTTGGTGATATTGTTGGTTTTGAAAATCACGGTGGCCGCACATACCATTCTTTTGACACGTTAGGAAATGTAGAAAAGGGTAATGGTAACGATGATGAAAGCAATCAAGAGGGCTTACTATACAGAAACTTAATTGGTACATACCTACACGGACCCATCCTCCCTAAAAACCCCACAATTGCAGATTTCCTTATTGAAAAGGCAATTGAACACCGCTTTAGTGCACAAGCAGCTCACGATTGGATGACCGCTCTAGATAATAAGTTAGAAAATCAAGCAAGAAATAGTGTCTGGCAAAGAGTTAAAAATGGATGACTCCAAAAGAGAAAAAGAAGCAAATTAGAAAACAACGAAAAAAACGTTTTCTAACTGATGTACGCGATATTTTCATCTTTATGGGGATTTTACTTCTACTAAAAGTATTTGTCATTGATTTTGGATTTGTCTACGGACACTCAATGGAACCTAATATGAAAGATGGACAACTTATCGTCATAAAGAAATGGAATGTATTCTTGGATGAGCCTAACAAAGGCTTGTCCTTTTATGACGAAGTTGCTCTTAAAAATGTAAGAATTGAAGGTCAAGCAAAACCTTTAAGTTTAGCCAAGAGAGTAATTGGCTTACCTGGAGATAAAATTGAAATTATAGATGGTTACATATACAGAAATGGCAAAAAAGTTAGTGAACCACTAATTAAGGAAAGAGCTATTCAGCCGGATCAAACCTTTCAGCTAAAAGATAATGAAATATTTGTAATGGGGGACAATAGAAACCACAGTACAGATAGTCGTCATTTTGGTCCTATTCCCATTGAAGACATTTCGGGGAAAATTGTAGCGAACGTTAATGCTCAATGGGTGGCAGCATTTTTTCAAAAGATAAGAGTCTCCTTACATCTAGAAGAAAATATAAGAACCTGAAGAGCTCTGCTATCTATGCAGGGTTTTTCTTTTGTTTAACTGTGCAAAAGGAATTGAATTAGGTATAGGTAAGAAAGTTCAAGAGGTGAAGACACTATGGTAAGAAGTAATTCTATTCGTAACCTATCTGAGGCTAAGAGGTGGATTGACGAATCAATTAACTTAATCGAAGAAAATACAATAGATTCATTGTTGCGTTATTTTCAAACAGGAAAGACCAAAAAAGGCATCCATCTACCATCCCTATTGATAGCGGAAGAGCATATAATTGAACATATGTTAGCAGAAAAGCTTAGACCCCTCATAGAAGAATTGGGATTTACATTAAATGAAGAAGAGCTAAATGAGGGAAACCTTGTTCTTGATTATACAAAAGGACAATTTGTATTATCGTTTGCAACTATTAACCCTTACGAAAGGATGCTTAAGTTTAATTTTGACTTTAGCGAGATGGAAAGGGAGCGGGAAGTTAAGTTAGCTAACTTAAAAAGAAAAGTCACCGAAACTCAACAAAGATACGTAGATAGCAAAAACTTTCTAAGCAACAATAATGGACTAAAAAGAATAAAGTACGGAAAAGTTTTTGAACGTATCGAAGAGACAATTGGTAACATTTCTAAAGAAATTACAATCGTAGAGCACGAAATGATGGAAATTTATAATCAAAAAGAGCTCTTAGAAGATATAAAGCAGACATTACCAGATATAGAATACCATTTTCGTAAATATGGTTTTCTAATTGAATTCGTTAAAGGCGAAGATTATGAAATCTAATTAAAAGAAAGAAGTGGCAGCAGTGAGTCAGTATTTATTATTGGGCTTAGGTAAGTCTAATATGGCAGTAGCAAACGATTTGATTGAACAAAACCTTGCATTTGATGTGTATTTTGAAAAAGGCAGCATTCCATACAGAATATTAACTAGCAACGTAAAAGCATTCACCTCTATTGAGGATATTCCATTAGATAGCTATCAATATGTTGTTAAAAGCCCTGGGATTCCATATTCCCACCCTGTTGTAGAGATTTGTGAAGAAAAGGGATTAACTATTACAAATGAAATTGGTTATGCACTTAGATATAAAGCGCAACCTCTAATTGCTATTACAGGTACCAATGGGAAAACCACATCAACTAGCCTTATTGAGCATATTCTTAACCAAAATACACAAAGAGCCAGCGCAGTTGGTAACATTGGCAACTCTTTTCTAAAAGAAGCCAAGGAACAAGAAAAAGTTCTTGTTACAGAGCTATCTAGCTTTCAACTTCGTGATTTAGAGAATCTTAATCCAGACGTATCAATTTGGTTAAATATTTTCTCAGCACATCTTGATTATCATAAAACATTTGAAGACTATCACAATTCTAAGCAGAATGTATTTATTAATCAGGACCCAGATCATTTATTTATATTTAATGAAGATGACACGCATATCAAAAAAGCATCTGAATTAAAGAAAGGGAGAAAGAAATCCTTCTCTCTAAAGAATAATCAGGCTGCCGCCTATTTTGACGGTGAATATCTATGGATTGAAGGAGAAAAATGGATTCATAAAAACGAGTTAGGAATTAAAGGCATACACAATATACAAAATGCTATGGCTTCTGTATTAGCCGCTCTGGAGTATGCTACAAGAGAAGAGGTAATTAGCGGTTTGAAATCCTTTAACGGTGTAGAACATAGGTTGGAAAAGGTAGTGGAAGAACAGTTATTAAAAGTTTATAACGATTCAAAATCTACAAATACAACTGCAGTTAAGGCGGCTCTTTCCGCATTTGAGGAACCTGTTGTGCTAATGATGGGTGGGTTAGATCGTGGTAACGGCTACGAAGACCTTGTAAATGAGTGGAGTAAGGTGAAATCAGTTATCTGTTTTGGTCAGAGTGGTCCTAAAATATATAGGGACGCAAAAGATTACACCGAGGCTATTCTAGAAGAAGATTTAGATAAAGCGATTGACATAGCAAAGGAGAAGGTAGCAGACGGTGGTGTGCTATTATTTTCTCCAGGTTGTGCTAGCTGGGACCAGTTCTCCAACTTTGAGGAGAGAGGAAAGTATTTCAAAGAGAAAATTTTTTCCATTAAATAAGAGGATCATTGCTCCTCTTATTTTTTTCTGCGATATAGTAATCTAAAAGGGAGTTGCTGCGCGTATGGATTCTTTAATGAAACAAGAGAAAGAAAGAAATGCAAGCTTGAAAGCGTACCGAAGGGGCATTTACGAAGTTTTATCTAGTAAGAAGTTAGAGACCGATACGTTAGAAAAAACAAAAAATGACTTGGAGAAGGTTTACAAACCTGAGCAACTAGAAGAGCTTCTTATTCTTGCCGCTAACCTTGGTATAAACAAGTTTTTAAAAAGGCTTAAAGAAGCAACAGCATTGTCTGATAGCATTTGGAGTCAAGAGAAAGAAGTAAAAGCCCGTTTAAACGGTTATAGGGATCTTATTATTATTTTTCTTAGAAAAAAAGAAACTGATTTTGAAGTGAATAATATTCAAAGAAGTCTAAACGATATTAATGATGAAGAAAAACTGATAAACCTTGTGCAGCTTGCAGTCCAGGTAGAAAGCGATAGGGAATTTTTAAAATATATATAGATAAGGTGAAGCGAAAAATGGATACACTATTAAATCCTAAACTCCAACAAGAGGCTCGTTTAAAAGCTTATCGAAATGCAATAATTATTTATTTAAATGAAAATATCTCAACTTTTAACGAAGAAGAAGTAAAAGCAAAGCTGAATAAAATATGTAATGAATCTAAGTTAATAGAACTTCAAAAACACTCTTTATTTTCAACAAGCATTGAAAGTTTTATGAAGTACATTTAGCCGTTATAAACAAAAAAAGAATCCTAATTCAAATTAGGATTCTTTTTCACTTTCTGAACTTACGCAGATATTTTTAAGACTTGTCCAATACGTAGGCTAGTTGTTTTTAAACCGTTTAAGCTCATTAGAGAGTTTACAGAAACATTCACCTTACGCGAAACTGCGTATAAAGTATCACCTGACTTAACAGTATAGGTTTTAGCAGCTACCTGACCGAAGTTAAAATTAGTCACCGTTGAACTGTTAATGTTTTGTTTGTTTTTCGCTGTTATTACTACAGAGTAGTTACCTTTAGGGAAGCTACTAATGTTTCCGGCATAAGCATAAGTGCCAGGCTTGATTGTTTGATAATAAGTCAATCTTTGTAATCCATTTGGGCCTTTTAATGTAACCGCAACAAGTGATTCTTGATCAATTTGATACGTTCCATAGTATGTGCCATTTGTAAATGAGAAGGATTTTAGAGTGATTTGAGTAGGTATCCCTCTGTTAATATTGAATTCTTTAGTTGTAGTTGTTGTGCCGTTTTCATTTTCAGCTACAACTTTGATTTGATATAATCCATTAGCAAAGTTAGTTGGGATATACCCACCAAAAGGTTGATTACCAACTAAAGCATCGTTATAATAAATAAACTTTTGAACGTTAGGGCCGCTTAAATAAACGGATACTTTTGACTTTTGATCAACATTTAACTGTCCAGAAAATGTTGTATCAGTAGCGGATACACTAGAAATTGTAACTGTTGGAGCCGATTTTTTAACGAAATTAGCCGTCTTTACAACAGATTTACCATTTGAAGTAACTGTTATTGTCACAGTATAATTGCCAGCTGGCGCTTGGCTAATAGGTCCACCAAAAGAGTATTTCCCAGCATTTAAAGTAGCTAGGAAAGTAAGTTTGTTATAACCATTAGGACCAGTTAATCGTACAGAAACGTCCGATTTCTGCGCGATAGAATATTCTCCATAGAATGTACTTTGGTCATTGGTTGTGCTTAAAAGAGTTACTTCGGGATCGACAGTTGGCGCTGTTGTTTCCGGAGTATTTTCTTTTATAGTTACATAGTTTTTGTTTACATAACCTTCTTTAGATTGATATGAAACCTTATACCAGTCATTACTGTTATCTAATAATTCCACTGTTTCTCCAGTTTGGATCACAGTAATAACAGGACCTGACCAACTTGCACTACTACGTAGATTAATTGGTTCATTTGCAGTAGCATATACAGTTTCTTCACTATTTGATGTAGGCTGAGCGGATGTTAATTTGGTTCCAGGATAGTAAAAAGCAATAATATCTGCCGCTTTTTGTCCTTCTTTAGCTCTTTGGTAGGCACCCCATTGGCTTAAACCAATTCCGTGTCCCCAACCTCCACCAGTTATTACGTACTGAGTTGAAGTGGAACCAGAGCTTTTAATATTAGGGCTTTTAAGTACACCGCTACCAAAAGCGCCTGCTAAATAATAATCATACGTTCTAGTAGATTTAGAAAACGTTAAGATCTTAATTGTACCGTCAGTATTTTTTACATATGTATTAGTAGTAGGATTATAAGCGATATATGATACTTTAACAGTTCCGTTTAGCTGAGTATCATTGCTAATAAGATCATTGTGGTCAGTGAAATTTAATTCATCAATCGAAAGAACCTTCAAGTCGTAGTTTTTATATTCGGTTTGGTATTTTTTTATAAAATTCTTTAAACCAGCAATTTTAGAGCTATCAGCAGTTTTTTCTTGAACACTATTCCACCAAGCTTCAGGTTTCTTTAAGTCTAAACCGCTTAGAGATATTTGGCTCTTATCAAGGTTGAATTGCCAATTTGTATTGGTAGTGGCAGAACGAGCATCATAAGGATCTGTATTTCTTACAAGGTAAGGTATATCGTTCCAGCTTGCAGTTCCCCAAGAGTTTACTTTTGAAAGCATTGTGCCTCCATTTGAAGAAGAGAATACAGCATTTGTATTAATGGGTGTACCGTTATAAGTAATAACTTGTTTACGTGTAGAATCTACAGCATTTTGCACATTTGCGTAGTTTTCATTATAACCATTATAAACTTGATAACTTTGTCCGTTATCAATTTCATCTCCGATGTCCCCATTAGAGTATGTTCTAGCGGTAATTGCCTGTGCTTTTAATGCCTCCATACCAGTAGATCCCCAACCATCAGACATTTCAGAGGAAACTACTCCTAATAAGTAATCTTCCTGTTCTAAAGTGTTAACAGGTAATACATTACTTCCATTTGGTCTAAAAGTCATATTCCCCAAGAATTTATAGGAACCTAGTTGTATAGTGTGTGTACGGTCATATTCCACAGGAAACAAAGTAATTTGTGAACCGGAATATAAAACATCATTATCTTTTAATATTTCAATTTTACTTGCGTTATTTCTAACTGTAAATGTGCCGTTTGTTAGCGTAATATCATTTTTCTCTTTTGCTGAATATGTACCGGAAACCGTAAATGAGTAACTAGGTTTTTGGAAAGCTGAATAACCTAATCGTACAGAAATCGGTGAACCATATAAAGGATCTGTATAACTGCTTGCTTTTACAGGAGCAGCATAAGGGGCTAACAAACTAATCGATAAGGCCATAGATAATACATAAGTAGTTGATTTTCTCATTTTAATCCCCCCTTAAAACGAAATCACTATAAACAAAAATGAGGGTATTTCAATTAAATTGAGCAAAAAACGAACTACTTTAAGATTGTATTATAAGACATCCAAAGCCTTATACACGAATAGTCATAAAAACAAAAAAGCACGTTTATCACGCACTTTTTTAAAGTTTAAATCGAAAAGCTTTCCAAACTTTTTTCTCAATTTGATCCGAATATGTTATAGGATAGTAAGCGTCCCAGTATAATCTTTCATTTTTATATACTTGAACTTTTATCATTGAGGGATTTAACTGCAACAATTTAGGGAAGAGACGATCAGGGTGTATAGGCAGTTCTTCATAATAAAATTGATACTGCTTTTTATGTTTTTTGATTTTTACGAAGGGGATGTTCTTCTCCAAGGAATACCACCTTTTTTCTTAGTAAATTTTTTAAACATCTAGTAAGCTCTGGTTTTAATAGGTGGGCTGCATCGTATACAATTAGTAATGCGGGATTAATATACAAGACTTCTGCTATTGAATGTTCTTGTTCTTGATAGGGGTAACTACTAATAACCGTACAGTCTTTTTTTTCTATTGTAATGGAGCCATTAGATTCAATAACCATATAAAGAACATCTGCTTTTTCTTCTCCAAGCTTTATTTCAGTTGTTTTTTCTGATAGGTAGGGTAGAGATTCATAAAGAAGAGTTTGAATTTCCCTTTGAATGTCGCTTAAGAAAAAAGAAATAAAGTGGCTCAAAGAAAACTGTTTTTGTTCTTCTATAATGCCCATTAAACTATTGGAAATAAAGTATTTTGTTTCACCTAAAAAATCCGCATCAATGCACGAACGTAAATTATTGATTTCATCAGGTGAAATGACATCGTTACTAATAAGCTTATTTATCTCTAACGCAACAATATGTTCAGAAATAAACGAGGAAGTTACATCAGTAAAATGATTTAAGTGAAGAAAAGAAAAGGTTTGTTCCTTTTTTATTACGCGTCTTTCCTGGAGATATTGATAGAATTCTTCGTGATATGGAATGACAATTGTATACATATAGGCACCTCTCTTATATATCCGTTATCTTTTTCATCACCACTTGCAAAAAACCTTTTCTTTACAGGAAAAGGCAGAAGGTATAAAGTTAAAAATAGACAATTAAATAACATTAGTTAATGTATGGAGGATTTGTAAATGAAAGAGAAATTTCATTTTATTGGAATAAAAGGCTCAGGGATGAGCAGTTTGGCTCAAATTTTGTTTGATAATGGTTATGAGGTTCAAGGTTCTGATATAGAAGATAACTTGTTTACCCAAAAGGGGTTAGATCAACGAGGTGTTTCAATGTTTGGGTTCTCAAAAGAAAACATTACAGGCGAACATACATATATCATCGGAAATGCTTTTAATGATTCAAACGAAGAAGTAAAAGAAGTAATGTCTAAAAATTATAAATCTTATCGATATCACGATTTCTTAGGACAATGGATGAAGAGGTTTACATCTGTTGGTATTAGCGGAACACACGGAAAAACATCGACTACAAGCTTGTTATCACACGTTTTAACAAACCTTCACCCAACAAGCGCTTTGATTGGCGATGGAACAGGTTACGGTATGATGGATAGTAAGTATTTTTCATTTGAGGCTTGTGAGTACAAGCGTCACTTTTTATCTTACGGCCCAGATTACGCTATTATTACTAATATTGATTTCGATCATCCTGATTACTTTTCAGACTTAAATGACGTATTAGATGCTTTTAATAATTTTGCAGATAATGCTTCTAAAAAGGTAATTGTATGCGGAGACGATACTCATACTTCAAAACTACAAAAATACAAACAAACTGTAACTTATGGTTTAAATGAGGGCAACGATATTCGTGCTACCGATATTGATATCAACCCAAAGGTTACATCATTTAATGTTAATTTTAAAGGCGAGGACCAAGGAAGAGTGCGCATTCCATTACACGGTAATCACGCCATCCAAAACACATTAGCTGTACTGACTGTGTGCTTATTAGAAGGTATGTCTATTTATGATGTAGCACCTCATTTAATGACATTTAAAGGCGCTAAAAGAAGATTTAATATTGAAGATTGGAATGACGCAGTTATAGTAGATGATTACGCACATCATCCAAGAGAAATCGAAGTAACTATTGAAACAGCTCGTCAAAAATACCCAGATAAAGAAGTTGTAGCAATCTTTCAACCGCATACTTTTACAAGAACGGCTACTTTTCTAAACGAATTTAAAGATTCTCTTAGCAAAGCGGATAAGGTATACGGTTGCCCAATCTTTGGCTCTGCCAGAGAAAAAGATGCAACACTTACAATTGAAGATTTGTTGAATTTAATTCCTAATGGTGAATTTCTAACAGTTGAGTCTATTGAAAAATTATCTTCTCATCAAGATTCTGTTCTTTTATTTATGGGAGCAGGGGACATTGGGAAATTCATAGAAGCTTATAAAAACTATAATGCAATGCAGCAACACGCCTAAGAAAAAAGCTAACTCTTAATATTAAGAGTTAGCTTTTTCTACGATAATCACTTTTGCCTTATTTAAATTTAATTCTTTAGTCGCAACATACCTAGTATATCCATCAGCCAATTCAACTCTATTGTCTTTTTTTATTACTACAACATCCCGATCCCACTTGTTATTTTGTTTGTAGTAATTAATTTTTTCCATAACCTTTTCTCTTCTCGGAGAAGAATTAAGGAATTTTTCAGGAACTTCGATGTCTTCTACAGGAATTTCATCTTTCGTTATAATTTGGTATTCATCACCTTGAATAAAGAGTTTTCCTCTGCCCTTACGCTTTCCCTTATGCTCGACCTTTGGTTTATTGTTCTTTCTAAGAAACTGAGTACCATCCTTATAACATAAATTAAAAATTTCACCAGAATGATTAACAAAAACAGTTTCAATCTTTCCTGTTTTTTCCCAAGACCAATAAACTCGAGTTATAGGACCAAATGCTACTAAAGCGTAAGTAGAAGGGAAGGCCTCTAACTCTTCACGAGCCTTTTCTTCATCTATATTTGAAGTCTGAGCAACCCATTTAACTAAATTGCTATTTGCTCTGAATTTAGGACGCTTTTTCCTTTGGCTACAGTCAGGACAGGCAATAACTCTCTCACCTTTTTTCTTTTTTATGGTGACGACTTTTTTATCGCAACGTTGACCGCACCCTTGGCAAATACCATCGTACTTTTTATGTAATTCAGCTATATCTTTATTTTTTTGTTTTACTGAACGGTTGTTTGATTTTGGTTTTGACTCGGATTGTGATTTTTGCTCAATATGTTTTTCATTCTCTCGTTCAGGCTTTTCTTTCTGAGCTTTCTCTCTTTTCTCTTCTTTATAATATTCAGTTTTTGAACAAACAATAGTTGCGACCCCTTTCGGATTATCATCAGGCAATTTTATCTCTTTAATTTCACCCTCAATAATAATGTCATTAGCATTATTCAAAGAATCACCAACTGATACAATAGATTGTATCAGTTCTTGCCATTGGTTTAGATCCATTAAGATAAGCTTCTCTTTGTTAGATAACCCATTGGGTAAATCTGAACTACTAGTTTCCTCAAACCCCATAGCAATCATATCTTGGTTTTTTAAGGTTATTTCTTTAATACTAGTTGGTTTTCCTTTAATTCTGATAGCCGGCAACACCATCACTCCTCATTTCTAAAATTATAATATTCTAGCAAACTCTTCAATAGGAAATAAGTGGTTTACCTTAAGGGTAGAAAAAACTTATTATACAATATAAAGAAAGAATGTAAATAGGTTATTTGCTAAAACTCAGAACTAGCGTTCCATTATTTAAGTATAGTTTAGCTTAAATAAGGTATCTTTTTCAACTAAATCTTTTTAAGTACAAAAAAGGTAAAAAATATGTGGTTAAAATG
>Ga0209795_10000480_pt1 | contig 30470 bp, 27 predicted proteins | sample AgamicOrMarz_FD_187166 | JGI IMG/M metagenome (GOLD analysis project Ga0209795, IMG submission 187166) | Agave microbial communities from Guanajuato, Mexico - Or.Ma.rz (SPAdes) (version 2) | ecosystem: Host-associated > Plants > Phyllosphere > Phylloplane/Leaf | place: Guanajuato, Mexico...
TGATGTAATCACCGGTATCAACGTGCGGAGTGTATTCCGCTTTATGCTTACCGCGCAGGCGACGAGCCAGTTCAGTAGCCAGACGGCCCAGAGTTTTACCGGTCGCGTCAACAACATACCAGTCGCGTTGTACGGTTTCTGGTTTAGCTGTAAAAGTTTTCATTAAAAGCTTACCCAAATAAATAAGTTACACGTTGGTGAACACCCAAACGTTTAGTCAGTTGAGGTTCACACGACAGAGTCCGGCAAACCTACCCCTTCGAATAGCACATGCCGACACATAGAAAGTTTCGGGAAAAAAACCTTCTCGTAACGTGGGGTCGCAAGATTATAGAGAAGTTGAGGTCAAAGATCGACCCCTAAATGTGATTCGGAGTGGGTTTTTCGGGGGTGGGATTTGTGCGGTCTGGTGCCCTCACCCCCAGCCCCTCTCCCACAGGGAGAGGGTAGCGTAATAAAGCCGATGCCCTCACCCCCAGCCCCTCTCCCACGGGGAGAGGGTAGCGTAATAAAGGCTGATATTGCCCCCCAAGTGCCGTTTATGGCATATGCTCGCGCTTGAGGTACTCTTCGCTCTGCATCTCCTGCAGGCGCGACAGACAGCGCTGGAACTCAAACTTCAGGCGTTCGCCCTGATAGATCTCATATAAAGGCACGGCCGCGCTGACCACCAGCTTGACGTGCCGTTCATAAAACTCATCGACCAGCGCGATGAAGCGGCGCGCCTCGCTCTCCATCAGCAGCGTCATCACCGGCACATCAAACAGCATCACGGTATGGAAGAGGCGCGATAACGCAATGTAATCATGCTGGCTGCGGGCATCGACGCAGAGCGTGGCAAAGGAAACGGCCAGGGTTTGATTCTCTACGCCCAGCGTTTGTAACGGGCGATGGTTTATTTCCAGCACCGGCGCATTCTCACGTTTTGCCCCGGCCAGCGCCTGCCACAGTTTATCCATCTGGCTCGTGGTCTGCGCGTCCAGCGGCGAAAGCCACAGGTGCGCCTGGGTTAACGTGCGCAGACGATAATCGACGCCCGCATCGACGTTCATCACGTCACAGTGCTGTTTGATGGCATCAATGGCTGGCAGGAAACGCGGGCGCTGCAGCCCGTTGTGGTACAACTCATCCGGTGGAATATTCGAGGTTGCCACCAGCGTGATCCCCCGCGCAAACAGGGCCTTCATCAGGCCGCCCAGCAGCATGGCGTCGGTGATATCGGAGACAAAAAATTCGTCAAAGCAAAGCACGTCCGTTTCGGCCTTAAAGCGATCGGCAACAATCTCCAGCGGATCGCTTTTGCCCTGTAGTTCCGTCAGCTCTTCGTGCACCCGCAGCATAAAACGGTGGAAGTGCAGTCGCTGCTTACGCGTCCCCGGCAGGCTCTGGTAGAACATGTCCATTAACCAGGTTTTGCCCCGTCCTACGCCGCCCCACATATATAAGCCGCGAACCGGTGCATCAACCTGAGGCATTTTTTTGCCCAGTAACCGGCCAAAGGCCGCTTTCAACCCGCCTCCCTGCGCCGTTTCTTCGGGTTTGTGCGTCAGCGCCTGATAAATCTTATCGAGGCGGTTGACCGCTTCACGCTGTACGTTATCTGGCTGGTGTGAGCCCGTATCCAGGGCCTGTTGATATCGCGATGAGGGGGAAAGGCTTTGCATAATCTTATTGTTATTCCTTCGGTTAATACTCACCAGCAGGCGTGACTGATGAAAAAAAGGCCGTTCTACACTACGCGATGATACGTCAGGATTCCACTTCTGCGGAAATAGCGGTTATAGTGGCATAATCAGGCACAGGCAGGAGCCGAGCCAACACCCTACGGAACAACAAGACAACGGGAGAAGTTCATGACCTGGGAATACGCGCTAATTGGGTTAGTCGTCGGCATTATCATTGGTGCTGTGGCCATGCGTTTCGGTAATCGCAAATTGCGTCAGCAGCAGTCACTGCAGTACGAACTGGAAAAGAACAAAGCCGAGCTGGAAGAGTATCGTGAAGAGCTGGTGAGCCATTTTGCGCGTAGCGCGGAGTTGCTGGATAACATGGCAACCGACTATCGCCAGCTGTATCAGCACATGGCAAAAAGCTCCAGCAGCCTGCTGCCGGAAATGACCGCGGAAACCAACCCGTTCCGCAACCGCCTGGCTGACTCCGAAGCGGGTAACGATCAGGCGCCGGTTCAGATGCCTCGTGACTACTCAGACGGCGCATCCGGCCTGCTGCGCGGTGGCGCAAAACGCGATTAATCGCACAACCTGAATAAATTTTACGGGCGCCTCGGTTGCGCCCGTCCTTTCTTCTCGTCCCCAGCTATTATTTAGTCTAACGCCTCATTGTTCAGTGGATTAAAATTCAATAACATCAATATGTTTTTGGGCCGTTCTTCTTTCATTCCAGGATACGAGAGTCAGCATCGATGAAGAAAAAAAACCAGCTGTTAAGCGCTATCGCGTTAAGTGTCGGGTTATCGCTCTCGGCATCCTTCCCGGCTACCGCAACGCTGCCTGCACAGGTTCCCGGCCAGACGGCCATTCCTAGCCTCGCACCGATGCTGGAAAAAGTCTTGCCCGCCGTGGTCAGCGTGAAAGTTGAAGGCACCGCGCTGCAAAGCCAGCGCGTCCCTGAAGAGCTGAAGAAATTCTTTGGCGACGAAGCCCCCGACCAGCAGGCACAGCCGTTTGAAGGCCTCGGCTCCGGGGTCATCATTGATGCGGCCAAAGGCTATATCCTGACCAATAACCACGTCATCAGCCAGGCGGATAAAATCAGCGTCCAGCTTAATGACGGACGCGAGTTTGATGCCAAACTGATTGGCGGAGACGATCAGAGCGATATTGCGCTGGTCCAGATACAGAATCCGAGCAAGCTGACCCAGATTGCTATTGCCGACTCCGACAAGCTGCGCGTGGGTGATTTTGCCGTCGCGGTGGGTAACCCGTTCGGTTTAGGCCAGACCGCTACCTCCGGCATTGTCTCTGCGCTCGGGCGCAGCGGCCTGAATCTGGAAGGGCTGGAAAACTTTATCCAGACCGACGCCTCCATCAACCGGGGGAACTCCGGCGGCGCGCTGCTTAACCTCAACGGCGAGCTCATCGGCATTAACACCGCTATCCTCGCCCCGAGCGGCGGCAGCGTCGGGATTGGCTTTGCCATTCCCAGCAATATGGCCAAAACCCTCTCTCAGCAGCTGATTCAGTTTGGCGAAGTCAAACGTGGCCTGCTGGGGATCAAGGGCATGGAGATGAGCGCGGATATCGCCAAAGCGTTTAACCTTAACGTGCAGCGCGGGGCGTTTGTCAGCGAAGTGCTCGCCAACTCCGGCTCGGCCAAAGCGGGGGTGAAATCCGGTGATGTGATTGTCAGCCTGAACGATAAGCCGCTCAGCAGCTTCGCCGAGCTGCGTTCGCGCATCGCGACCACCGAGCCGGGGGCTAAAGTGAAGCTGGGCCTGATCCGCGATGGCAAGCCGATGGACGTGGAAGTGACGCTCGACAAGAGCACCTCCTCCTCCGCCAGCGCAGAGCTTATTGCGCCAGCCTTGCAAGGGGCGACGCTGAGCGATGGCCAGCTTAAAGACGGCACCAAAGGCATTACCGTCGATACGGTCGAGAAGAGCAGCCCGGCTGCCCAGGCGGGTTTACACCAGGAGGACGTGATCATCGGTGTTAACCGCAATCGCGTGCAGTCCATTGCGGAAATGCGCAAGATCCTGGAAAGCAAACCGGCCGTCGTTGCCCTGCAGATTGTTCGTGGCAACGATACGATCTACATTTTACTGCGTTAAGCATTTGCGACTCCGGACATCGCCGTCGCGTGTGATGTCCGGATAACTCATGTTATGCTGCAAACCGTTCCTTTATTACCGACGCGCGCATCATGCTTTTAAAGCTCACTCGTTCGATTGTCATTGGTTTACTTGTCGCTGGCCTGCTGCTAGTGGCGATGCCGTCTTTACGCCAGTTCAACAAACTGACGGCCCCTCAGTTCGACAGCACGGATGACACGCCTGCCACCTACAATCAGGCCGTTCGCCGTGCCGCGCCCGCCGTGGTGAATGTCTATAATCGCGGGCTTAACTCCTCAAGCCATAATCAGCTGGAGATCCGCACGCTCGGCTCCGGCGTCATTATGGATGAACGCGGCTACATCATTACCAACAAACACGTCATCAATGATGCTGACCAGATCATCGTCGCCTTGCAGGATGGCCGCGTGTTTGAGGCGCTTCTGGTCGGTTCTGACAGCCTGACCGATCTGGCCGTTCTGAAAATCAACGCCACGGGCGGTCTGCCGACCATTCCGATTAACCGCAAACGCACCCCGCACATCGGTGATGTGGTGCTGGCCATCGGTAACCCCTATAACCTGGGGCAAACCATCACCCAGGGGATTATTAGCGCCACCGGGCGAATCGGCCTGAACCCGTCAGGACGGCAGAACTTCCTTCAAACCGACGCATCAATCAACCACGGGAACTCCGGCGGCGCGCTGGTGAACTCGCTGGGCGAGCTGATGGGGATCAACACCCTTTCGTTCGATAAGAGCAACGACGGTGAAACGCCGGAAGGCATCGGTTTTGCCATTCCCTTCCAGCTTGCCACAAAGATTATGGACAAGCTGATCCGCGATGGCCGGGTGATCCGTGGCTATATCGGCATCGGCGGACGTGAAATTGCGCCAATGCACTCGCAGGGCGGCGGTATCGATCCGATCCAGGGTATCGTGGTGAACGAAGTCTCTCCCGGCGGCCCGGCGGCCAACGCGGGGATTCAGGTGAACGACGTTATCGTATCGGTTAACGGTGTCCCGGCCGTTTCCGCGCTGGAAACCATGGACCAGGTGGCAGAGATCCGCCCAGGCTCCATCATCCCTGTCGAAGTCATGCGTAACGATAAGAAGCTGACCATTCAGGTAACGATTCAGGAATACCCGGCGACGAACTGACAGCCATAAAAAAACCGAAGCCTGTGCTTCGGTTTTTTTTGCCGGGTGGCGCTCACGCTTTCCCGGCCTACAGCAGAAGAGTATGTTTTACTTGTTAACGAACTCTTCGCCCAGGGTGATATCTTTCTTCAGCGTGTCCAGCATGCCTTCCATCGCGTGTTGTTCAAACGCGCTCAGCGTGCCAATAGACTTACGCTCTTCGATACCGTTTTTGCCCAGCAGCAGCGGCTGAGAGAAGAAGCGAGCGTGTTCGCCGTCGCCTTCAACGTAAGCGCATTCCACAACGTCTTTCTCGCCCTGCAGCGCACGCACCAGAGACAAACCGAAACGCGCCGCCGCCTGGCCCATAGAGAGCGTTGCCGATCCGCCACCCGCCTTCGCTTCGACCACTTCGGTACCCGCGTTCTGAATGCGTTTGGTCAGGTCAGCCACTTCCTGCTCGGAGAAACTCACGCCCGGGATCTGCGACAGCAGAGGCAGAATGGTCACGCCAGAGTGGCCGCCAATCACAGGAACCTCAATCTCCGCAGGCTGTTTGCCTTTCAGCTCAGCCACGAAGGTATTGGAACGGATAATGTCCAGAGTAGTGACGCCGAACAGTTTGTTCTTATCGTAAACACCGGCTTTCTTCAGCACTTCGGCGGCGATAGCAACCGTGGTGTTTACCGGGTTGGTGATAATGCCGATGCACGCTTTCGGGCAGGTTTCAGCGATCTGCTGCACCAGGTTTTTCACGATGCCCGCGTTCACGTTGAACAGGTCTGAGCGATCCATACCTGGTTTACGCGCTACGCCTGCGGAGATCAGCACGACGTCTGCACCCTGCAGAGCAGGACGAGCATCTTCACCGGAGAAGCCTTTGATTTTCACAGCTGTCGGGATGTGGCTCAGATCGACTGCCACACCAGGGGTGACAGGAGCAATATCGTACAGGGAGAGTTCTGAGCCGGAAGGCAGTTGGGTTTTCAGTAGTAGGGCAAGCGCCTGGCCGATACCACCAGCAGCGCCGAGGACTGCGACTTTCATCCTAAACTCCTTATTATGGTTAACTTTAGTATCTGTAAATCCGTTGCGGGGACCATAATTCAGCAGGTAAATAATTACAATTTTCGTCGCTAAATATTTTGAGGTCACACGCCTTTATTGCCAGAATGCCATCCGGGCAACAGCGGCAACGATTTAAGAGGGGTTAACAATACACCCTGCCCCGCCATCAAAACAACATCATTTTGATAACATTTAATTTACTTTTAAGCTTATTTGCGTGGCGTGAGCTAGGCATGTTTTCTGATAACGAAACCTGATAAAATCACTCCCTTTTCATAACATTATTTCAGCCATGCCCCTGGCAGATTGTTTGCATAAAAATTCATCCACATGCATAATAATGTTGTTTCTACCGTCATATTTCGGGTGACTTATGCGAAGCTCGTCTAAGCAAGAAGAGTTAGTAAGGGCGTTTAAAGCGCTACTTAAAGAAGAGAAATTCAGTTCTCAGGGAGAAATTGTTCACGCGCTACAGGAACAAGGCTTCGACAACATCAACCAGTCGAAAGTCTCCCGCATGTTAACCAAATTTGGTGCGGTGCGTACGCGTAACGCCAAAATGGAGATGGTCTATTGCCTGCCGGCTGAACTTGGCGTGCCGACAACCTCCAGCCCGCTGAAGAATCTGGTACTGGATATCGACTATAACGATGCCGTGGTGGTTATCCACACCAGCCCGGGCGCGGCGCAGTTAATTGCGCGTCTGCTGGACTCCCTCGGCAAAGCGGAAGGTATTCTCGGCACCATCGCCGGTGACGACACTATCTTTACTACCCCGGCAAACGGCTTCTCGGTTAAAGACCTTTACGAAGCTATTCTGGTGCTGTTCGAACAAGAACTGTAATCCCCTCTCCCCGTGGCCCGTCTGCGGGGATTGTTCTGCTCCTCATGTATTTCCCCCTGCTTTCCACTGCGCTTACTTTAGCAAATAGTGCTTTTTACCTCCCATTAACATTCATTCAGTGAATATCACCGCCCAAGATCGCACGAAAAATCAAAACGCCTTATCCCTATGATTTTCTTATAAATAAAAACGCAACATGGCAAATAAGTAACCAATTTTATGCATTTTGGTTATAAAAATGAGTCTTATTAACGCGTAATTACACGCGAAACCATTAGTCTGGTATTAATTTTTTCCGTTATTAGTGTATACTTGATTTTGTGATGAGGGTCACGAAATGAAGACTCCAGTAAAAAATTCGACGAGGTAAAGAATCATGAAAATCAAAACAACTGTAGCAGCACTTAGCGTTCTCTCTGTCCTGTCATTCGGTGCTTTCGCAGCCGATTCCATCAACGCCGATCAGGCGCAATCCCGTCAGGCGATTGGTACGGTCTCCGTTGGTGCAGTGGGGACTTCCCCAATGGACATGCATGAGATGCTGAACAAGAAAGCGGAAGAACAAGGTGCATCATCTTACCGTGTCATCGAAGCACGTTCAGGCGATCACTGGCACGCTACCGCAGAGCTGTACAAATAAGTTTTAGTAGCAGAAGACGAATTACCCCTCAACGGCACCAGGCATAAAAATAGCAGTTCAACCCTTCTCGCCGTTGAGCAAATAATTTCAGGAGTAAAGACTATGAAAACCAAATTAATCATCGCAACCCTTGGCTTAGCATCTGTTCTCTCTTTCGGCGCGAGCGCAGCCGTTCAGCAGGTCAATGCGGAGCAGGCACAAAATCTGCAGTCCATGGGTAGCGTATCCGTAACATCTATTACCGGCTCGCCGATGGATATCCGTCACGATCTGGCAGCAAAAGCTGAAAAAGCGGGCGCCAGCAGCTACCGCGTCACCGAACTGAATCAGGGTGACCACTGGCACGCCACGGCTGAACTGTATAAATAAACCCTCGTCGTATCTCATCATACGACTTGCCCCTGACCTCCCAGTCAGGGGCTTTTTTATTACTGCCGCGCGTTGAAACGCAGCTGCCCTTCCAGCTCCTCTTCGGCTTCATCAAACAGAAGCACCAGCGCGCCAAAACGTCGGCGCAGCTTGTCAGGCAAATGGATAAATTCTATCTCAAACGGTAACGGTAGCTGATTACCGGTGACCACATCCCACAGCGTATCAAGATCGGTAACGCTTCCCTGTTCCAGCCCAAACACCCGACTAAATTCACGATAGAAGTCTTCCTGACTGTCGATCTCGTCAAAATCAAAGGTATAAATTTTCATTGCCAGCCACCCGATCCAGGCGGGCGGCAAACGCCGCCCTGACTATTATAATCCCCCGATATGCAGGGTTTTGACTTCCAGAAACTCTTCCAGCCCCAGTACGGAACCTTCCCGGCCCAGCCCGGACTCTTTCACGCCGCCGAACGGTCCCAGCTCCGTAGAGACTGCACACTCGTTGATGCCAATCATCCCGCTCTCAATCGCCTGCGAGACGCGGAACACGCGCGACAAATTCTGGGTGTAGAAGTATGCCGCCAGCCCGTAAGGGGTATTGTTGGCGCGCATAATAACTTCATCTTCTGAGGTAAAGCGGAAGCAGGCCGCCACCGGGCCAAACGTCTCCTCTTCCGCCAGCTTCATGCCTTCATGGCAATCCCCCAGCACGGTTGGCATCCAGAAGTTGCCGCCCAACTTATGGGGTTTACCACCGGCCAGCACGGTCGCGCCTTTCGCAACGGCATCTTCAACGTGCTCTTGTACTTTCTTCACCGCCGATGGTTCGATCAGCGGACCGACAACCACGCCCTCGTCGAGGCCGTTGCCAACCTTCAGCGCCTTCACCGCGTCGGCCAACTGATTAACAAACTTGTCATAGACCGTTTCCTGGATGTAGAAACGGTTTACGCTGACGCACACCTGACCGGCATTGCGGAATTTGTTGGCGATAGCGCCTTTCACCGCGGCATCGATATCCGCGTCTTCAAAAACGATATACGGGGCATTTCCCCCCAGCTCCATCGAGACTTTTTTCATGGTCTCGGCCGCGTTACGCACCAGCGTTTTGCCCACGGAGGTCGAGCCGGTAAACGAGATTTTCCGCACATCGTGGCTGGCCATAATGGCATCGCTGATTTCAGATGTGCTCCCAGCCACGGCATTCAGTACGCCATCCGGCACGCCCGCCTGCTTCGCCAGGGTGAGCAGCGCGAAGGCGCTCAGGGGCGTGTTATTGGCAGGCTTGATCACGCCGGTGCAACCTGCGGCCAGCGCCGGGCCGAGTTTGCGCGTCAGCATCGCCATAGGAAAGTTCCACGGCGTGATGGCGGCAACCACGCCAATGGGTTCGCGGGTCGCCAGAATGCGGGAGCCGGGTTTGATCGGTGGGATGATTTCCCCGTTTGCGCGCTTCGCCTGTTCGGCAAACCACTGAATGAAGCTGGCGGCATACTCTACCTCGCCTTCGGCTTCCTTCAACGGCTTACCCTGCTCGGTAGTCATCAGCCGCCCGAGCCAGCTTTTGTTCTCAATAATCAGTTCATACCAGCGATAGAGGATCGCCGAGCGCTCTTTCGCGGTTTTGGCACGCCATGCGGGAAATGCTTTTGTCGCCGCCGCAATCGCCTCTTCGGTTTCGGCTTTGCCTGCTTTCGCCACGCGGGTGATCACTTCACCGGTGGCCGGATTCAGCACCTCAAAGGTGGTGTCGAGCGTTTTCCAGATGCCGTTAACCAGATAGCCGTTCTGAAAAAGAATGTGGTCCTGGAGAGCCTGGGTAGTCATGTGTCCTCCCTGTCTGAATGTAAGAGCCTGCAGAAATAAGTATAGCCATAAAAAAACCGACGCTTCTGGCGTCGGCTTTTTACTTAGTCAGCTATTGGTTAGTGCGTTTTGATATCGATGCAGCATATACACCAGACGCCCAACCGGCTCGGTCACCTGCGGCGGCGCGTCCCAGTACCGCAGCTTCTCCTGGTAGATATCCAGCTCCTCAAGCAGTTGGGTAAAGTAACGCCGACGTTTGTCGTCACTGGTCGCCGAGAGCACATGATCGGCGGTGTGACGAAGCTGACGGTGGAAGCTGGAGAGATCGTCATTGATGGGCACGGGCGCATTACGCAGACGCTGGTGCGCGATGATCATGGTTAACGCCAGGCGGAACTTGGCAACGTCGCCCGGGAATTTATTCAGCAGTAAAAACAGCTGCTGATAGAGCGCAGGCAGATGGTTCTGTTTACGGCGCGCGGTGTTGGTGGTCAACGACGATACGGCCGCCGAAACGAACTGGTTTAACAGCACGCGGCCGGTGCGCGCCTGCGAATTATCCCGCACCAGCAGGATCACCATCATCGCCAGGAAACAGCCAACCAGTTGACCTAACGCGCTGTCGAGGAACTGGCTGAAGTGGAACGTCATCGGGTTATCCAGCACGAGGATATTGATGGTGCTCGCCAGCGCCCCCAGCGATCCCAGGCGACGTTTCTGCACTTCGATACCGATAAAGAACGCCATGACCGCAAGGCTGATACAGAGCAACAGCATGCTCTGCTGCGTCGAGGGTAAAATTACCAGGAAATAGAAAGCCCCAAGCGGCAGAGCAGCTATCGTGCCGTACAGGAAGTCGATAGCGACCATGCGCGGGTTCGGCAGACGCATCGCCAGTGAGGTAACAACGGCGATCATCACCATCGCCCCGCTGCCGGAGGTCCAGCCGGTCCACAGCCAGAACAACGTACCGAGCATACAGGCCAGCGTGGTGCGCCAGAAGTTCACCATCGCGTGGTGGCGTTCCGCCGACTCGGCTTTGATCACCACTTCGCCCTGTAGCACTTCTTCTTCTGCGGCACTGATTTTGGCATTCCCGATCACGCCGCGCTTGAGCAAGAGGTAGCGCGTTGCCGCCCCGACCCAAGTGTAAATGGTCACTGGCGTATCGCGCTCGCCGGTCCAGGCGATGACGCGACGCATGCGTTTGAGCTGCTTATGCACGTCCTGCACCGTTTCAACCGGCTCGGCGAAGAGTTCGCGGAAGGTGTCGGTCACGACTTCAGGACGGGTATTTTGGATCAGGTAGGTTTCACACGCCTGGGTTATCAGCGTTAAGGCCACGGTGTTGATCGCCTTAAGACGACGGTTTGCCCGGGACCAGCGGGAAGACTCCATATTCAGGTTGCTGCGCATCCCTTCCAGCGCGGTGGTGCGCCGTACCAGGCCACCCCAGGCGTTATCAACCTCTTCACTGTCGCCGTGCTTAATGCACAGCTGCATCAGTTTGTACTGGTCGACAATTAACGCATCCAGTTCGCGATCCACTTCCTGCTTGATGGAACGTGGCGAAAACAGCAGGTCGGCCACGATGGCGCAAACAATACCAATGACAATTTCACTGCAGCGTTCGACGGCAAACTGTGGGGCAAGCAGCGGCTCTGCCTGAATGGTGATGATGATAATCAGCGCGGTATAACCCGAAAGTCCCCAGGCGTAGGAGTTCTCTACTTTTACCAGCGAGGAGACCCAGGTACAGAAGCCCGCCCAGATGCAGCACACCATCAGCATCAGCAGCGGCGTGCGGATCATCAGAATAATAATGGTAAGCGCCGCGATACAGCCGATAAACGTCCCGACGATACGCAACATCCCGCGGTAGCGAATGGCGCCCGAGTAGGGTTCACCACCCGCCGCAAAGGCCGGCCCCGCCGCGACAATCGCCGCTGTCAGCACCGCCCAGCGGGGCGTTTCGAGCTGAAAATGAAAGCCGACAAACAGCGCCAGCACGATGGCGCACGCCAGCTTCACGGCGAAGCGGAGGTGCTGGCTGGCGATGGAAAAGATACCCATAGCGATTAACCAAACTCGCGCAGGCGGTGGGCGATTTTACGGAAGAGAGAGTCCTGGCTGGCGTCGCGGTCTTTTTCGCCGGTGATCACCACGGTGGCCGTGGTGCCTGCTGGCCAGAGATTGCCCTGCTGTTCATCCAGGTGAATACGTACCGGTACACGCTGCGCCAGACGGACCCACTCAAGGTTGGAGTCCACGGTCGCCATCCCTTTGGTGTCATTGCTGCTGCTGGAGTTGGTGACGCCTGCGGCCACGCTGTCGACCGTGCCTTTAAAGACGCGGTTGCTGCCAAGCGGCGTGATTTCCGCACGGTAACCCGGACGCACGCCTTCCAGCTTCGTCTCTTCCATATAGGCCAGAACGTAGAAGGAGTTCTGTTTCACCAGCGCCACCGCGGTGGAGCCACGGGTGATAAACTCCCCGGCGTAGACGTTCAGGTTGGTGACCCAGCCGTCAGACGGCGCGCGGATCACCGTACGCTCCAGATCGAGCCGGGCGAGATCGCGCGTCGCTTGCGCCTTCGCAAGCTGGTGAAGCACGGTTTGCAGCACGTTGTTGGACTGGTCGATCTCTTCGCGGGACATGGCCTGCACGCCAAGTCGGTTACGGCGGCCCGCCTCACGACGTTTCTCGGAAGCCAGCGCCTGATAATAGGCCACGTCCGCTTCCGCCTCTTCTAATGCTTTCTGGTAGCGAGGCTGATCGATAGTGAACAGAACCTGATCTTTCTTCACCAGTTGGTTATCGTGGACGTTGACCGCGGTAATCAGCCCGGCGACATCGGGTGCTATCGCCACAACATCCGCGCTGAAACGCGCGTCACGCGTCCACGGTGATTCGGTGTAATAAACCCAGGCGCGAAAGATCGCGATGAACGCCAGGACAACCAGCGCCATGGTAATGGCAGTGCGGGAGATTTTTCTTGTTAGCGTTTTCACATCAACCTCAAACAAACATGCGCGATATCAGATAGAACAGGCAGCAATACAGCGCCGTATTAAACAGTGCAGGGTGCCAGACAAAATCATAGATCCCGGTTGGGACCAGCACCCTGCGCACCAGCCAGAAAATCGCCAGTGACAAAAGAAGCTCAAAGAATATCGGTGGGAACGACAAACCGAACACCACGATAACGGGAAACAGACTCATGTTGACCTTGATTAGAGAGAGTGCAGGCTACGGTATTTTTCAGCGTGCGCCGCCGCAGGAGAGCAAGAAAAGCCGGGCGAGAGTGGCGACGCCGTTATGTAATTAATAATATATTAACGTAACTGTTATGCTGTTATCTATAATATGTGATCTAAATCACTTTTAAGCCAGAGTGAACAATGGAACGTTTAAAACGCATGTCGGTGTTTGCCAAAGTGGTTGAACTGGGCTCCTTTACCGCCGCCGCCAGGCAGCTGCAAATGAGCGTCTCGTCCATCAGCCAGACGGTGTCAAAACTGGAAGATGAACTTCAGGTCAAGCTGCTCAACCGCAGCACCCGGAGCATCGGGTTAACCGAAGCGGGCAAAATTTACTACCAGGGCTGCCGCCGGATGCTGCATGAAGTGCAGGATGTCCACGAGCAGCTTTACGCTTTTAACAACACGCCTATCGGTACGCTGCGCATCGGTTGTTCTTCAACTATGGCACAAAATGTCCTCGCTGCCATGACGGCGGATATGCTCAAAGAGTATCCGGGCTTAACTGTAAATCTGGTGACTGGCATACCTGCGCCGGATTTGATCGCAGACGGGCTGGATGTAGTGATCCGCGTCGGCGCACTGCAGGATTCCAGCCTCTTCTCCCGCCGCCTGGGCAGCATGCCGATGGTGGTCTGCGCCTCGAAAAGCTATCTGGCACAGTACGGCGTTCCGGAAAAGCCTGCCGACCTGACGAACCACTCCTGGCTGGAATACAGCGTGCGCCCGGATAACGAGTTTGAACTGATTGCCCCGGAAGGGCTTTCCACGAAGCTACTGCCCGTGGGGCGTTTCGTGACAAACGATCCGATGACCATCTCACGATGGCTGGTGGCGGGTGCCGGCATCGCCTACGTCCCGTTGATGTGGGTGATCAACGAGATCAACAGCGGCGAGCTGGAGATCTTATTCCCGCGCTACCAGTCCGATCCCCGTCCGGTCTACGCGCTGTATACCGAAAAAGATAAGCTACCGCTGAAGGTGCAGGTCTGTATTAACTATCTGACCGAGTATTTTGTGGACGTGGCGGAACTGTTTCAGGGAATGCGGGGAAGACGCAAGGAGTAGGTTTACCGACCCTCTCCCGCGTGGGGAGAGGGTCAGGGTGCGGGGGAATTACGCGGTGCCGCCCACCGTTAAGCTGTCGACCTTCAGGGTAGGTTGCCCCACGCCAACCGGCAGGCTCTGACCTTCTTTGCCACACACGCCCACGCCGTTATCGAGCTTCAGATCGTTACCGACCATGGAAATCTGCTGCATGGCTTCAATACCGGAGCCAATCAGGGTCGCGCCTTTCACCGCTTTGGTCACTTTGCCCTTCTCAATCAGATAAGCTTCTGAAGTCGAGAAGACAAACTTACCGGAGGTGATATCCACCTGACCACCGCCAAAGTTTGGCGCGAAGATACCGTAATCAACGGATTCGATAATCTCCTGCGGCGTGGATTGCCCCGGCAGCATATAGGTGTTGGTCATGCGCGGCATCGGCAGGTGCGCGTAAGATTCGCGACGGCCGTTACCCGTTGGCGCCACGCCCATCAGACGCGCGTTGAGCTTGTCCTGCATGTAACCTTTCAGTACGCCGTTTTCGATCAGCACGTTGTACTGGCCCGGCGTACCTTCGTCGTCGATAGCCACAGAGCCACGACGGTCAACCATAGTACCGTCATCAACCACGGTGCACAGTTCGGAGGAGACGAGCTGCCCCATCTGGCCGCTAAACACCGACGTACCGCGACGGTTGAAGTCGCCTTCCAGACCGTGGCCTACCGCTTCGTGCAGCAGTACGCCCGGCCAGCCAGCCCCCAGCACGACCGGGAAGGTCCCCGCCGGCGCAGCTACCGCAGAAAGATTCACCATTGCCATGCGCACGGCCTCTTTGGCCCACGCATCGGCACGGGCTTCACCGTCAACGTCACCCAGGAACCAGTCATAGCCAAAACGACCGCCGCCGCCGCTGGAGCCGCGTTCACGCTTGCCATCGTCTTCCACCTGCACGCTAATCGAGAGGCGGACCAGAGGACGGACGTCGGCAGCCAGCGTACCGTCGGTTGCTGCGACGAGAATCAGCTCGTATACACCGCTCAGGCTGGCAGAAACTTCCTGCACGCGTTTGTCCGCGGCGCGGGCCACTTTGTCCACGCGGCGCAGAATATCCAGTTTCTCTTCACGGCTCATGCTCTGCAGCGGATCGATGCTGGTATAGAGTGCAGAATGCTGAATTTCACCCAACGTTTTCACACGGCCATCGCCGGTATCGCGCACGATAGTACGCGCGGCCTGCGCGCTCTGCTCAAGTGCCGCAAGGCTAATCTGGTCGGCATAGGCAAAGCCGGTTTTCTCGCCGCTGACGGCGCGCACACCAACGCCCTGGTCAATGTTATAAGAGCCATCTTTGATGATGCTGTCTTCTAAAACCCAGGATTCGTGATAGCTCGACTGGAAATAGAGATCGCCGTAGTCGAGACGGCGTTCGGTCAGTTGACCAAGAATGGAGAACAGGTCCTGATGGCTCAGGCCGTTCGCTGCGAGCAAATGTTCACTTACCAGGTTCAGACTCATCGTATTGCTACTCGTTCGTTGCCGCTTGGGCGGTAAAAAATTCATATTTATTGAGAGTGAGGCAATTACCCGCCCACGTCAAATCATTGCTGTGCATCTTTGCGCGGCTGGCGCAGCACCTCATTAATCTGCGGTTTATCGATCGGGCCGGTAATGCGGTAGCGCAGAATGGAGACCTTGCTCCACAGCGGCCCCAGTACCTTACTGGCGGCAAACACCGCCGCGCCGACAATCGGGTTCACCACAAAGGCCGCCGCGACGCCCACGGTGGCGGAGATCTCCGGCGCAACCACGGCTTCCATATCCAGTTCGCGGCGCACGAGGTTTACCGATCCTTTCATTGCAATGTCTGCTTCGAGACCATCCACCAGCGTATCGTCAGTGTGCATCACACCGTCCTTGATCCACGCCGTGCTGCGAATGGAGTCATAGTAGAAACCTTCGCTGAAGGTGTCGCTGAAATCGAAGCGCAGCTTACGCAGCAGGGCATCGAAGCTCAGCAGGCGCAAAATCTGTCCGGCGTGGCCGGTGCTCACGTCAGCAATTTCGCCCTTACCGAAGCGGGTTTTCAGGATGCCGTTCAGCGAGGCCTCGTCTGGCGTCCACGGTGCCGCGCGCCAGTGCAGGTCGTAGTTAACATCAAACGACGAACCGCGAAGCGGCGTGCTGATGCCAAAGAAGTTGGCGGCGGCATCCAGCTTATTGCCTTTGATATCGCCCTTCAGCGAGGTGCGCTGTCCGCCAGGATTGTTCACCCACTCGCCCTGCGCCGTCAGGCGGCCAAAGCCGGTATCCACCAGGCCGCCGGTCAAACTCAGCGTATTCCCGCGGATAGCGAAATCACCGTCGATGCGGCCATATTTTTGTCCCCACAGCCAGCACTCCGCGCAGCGCAGCTGCAGATCGGGCCAGCCGCTGAAATCCACGCGAGAAGCATTGCTCAGCGGCGGCGTGCTCGCAGACGGCTCTTTTGCCTTCGCCGTGGCAGGGTTGTAATAAAGGTAACGGATCGCCGCCTGCCAGGGGGCGTGATCTCGCATAGTCAGGGTGCCGTTAATCTCCCGTCCCTGCGCCTCAACCTTCGTACCGTTTGCCGCAGGTTGCGAAACGATGCTGAGGTTATTCCACGTTTGCCCGCCCAGCGTTAGCGCTGGCGTGCGCGCAGTGATGGTCTGCGGGATCTGCACGACATCGTTCGCGTTTTGTCCCACGCCTTTCTGGAACAGGGCCAGCCATTCAGCGCCGTCCAGAGGAGGCAGGTTCAGCTCAACGCCCGCCTGCTCAGGCAGCGGAGGCGTGCTTCGGCTGTCCGTCGTCCATATGGCTCTGTCGAGCGTCAGCTTGCGGTTAAGCAGCCAGCGGCTGTTAAAGTGGTTTGTCCCGCCCGCGCTGCCGGTTAAGTCAAAGCTGTTGAGGCCACCCGCCACGTTAATTTTCATCGGCAGCGGCTGCCCGGCTTTTTTGTCCAGCGGGGCAGGCAGTTGGCTGCTGATGTTTTTCAGATCGCCGGTGATATCTACGTTATACCGCGCCCCGGCGTGATAAGGCAGCTCGATACCGACCTTGCCACGCCAGTCAACCGCGCCGCCGACCGCACTTTCGATCTGCCGGGGCAGCACGCCCATGCGCGATGGCTGCCAGCTGGCATTCATGTTGACCGCCACCTGGTAGGCTTTTTCACCCTCGGTGGTGGAAAAATCGATATTGATCGGTTGGTTAAACCAGGTGGCGTTGAGCGGCTCGCTCTTGAGGTTGCCGTTTACAAAGCTGAACTGCCCGTTGAGGTTGGTCAGCGTGCTGTTCAGCGGCTTGATAAAGAGGCTGTTGTTCTGGAGCCGGACGTCACCTTTAGCGGTCGTCATTTCGCCATCAAGCGGGATGTCCAGATGTAAGCGAGCATTCACATCGCCATCCAGCTGCAGCTGATCGAGCGTTGCCGCCAGCGATTCCTTTAGCGGCGTTCCGTCAAAGTAGGGGCCAACCGCCTTGCCGGGCCCCTTGATGTCCGCATCAATGAGCAGCTTCTCTTTGGAGTAATCCGGGATGTTTGCCGTCAGGTTGCTGGCGGTCACGCCGCCCAGCGCCACGCTGTCCGTCTTCATCCACAGCCCGTCATTGAGGAAGTTCAGTTCGATATTGAGGTTTTGCAGCGCAGGCCAGTCCGGCTGGAAGGCAAAGGTCGCGTTGTGTAACGGCACCAGCACCTGGAACTGCCCTTCGTTGTGTTTGTACGGGAAGAGATGCGGATTGCCGCCATAAACCAGGGTGGCGTTATCTGCCTGACCGCCCTGGATCGCACCACTGAGGTAGTCCACCAGCGCTTTGCCCATCAGATTTTCCGGGAAATAACGCCAGGCCTGCGCGCCATCGTCGGTGCTGATCCCCGCCAGTATACCCAGCCATGGCTCTTCACCTTTAGGCTGCAAATAGCGGAAATCACCGCGCGCATGCACCGCTTTGGCTTTTACATCGATCTGGCGGCCATCCAGCTGAAAGCCTTTATCATTGTGCAGCCAGTTGAGAACGGCGGAGCCTTTTTCAATCTCAAGCGGAGCACGGAAAACCGTTTCATACGGCATTTTGGCATCGCGCATTTCTGCCGTCAGCCTGCCGTCTTCCACGCTGCCTTCCAGCTTACCGCTGAAATGTTCTGCGCCCGGCAAGAGCTTCCACTGTTTCCAGGCAAGACCGGTCCAGGACGCGAGAAATCGGGTTTTCTCTGTTGCCTGCAGCGGAATGTCCAGCGCCAGCGCGTCTACCGTTCCCGTTGGCTGTGTTGCCAGCCAGATATCACCAAGTTCCGGAGAGAGCTTCGTCGCCATTGAGCGCAGCCCTTCTATCGCCTCCAGATCGAGATTGCTGGCACGAATGCGCAGTTCATCGCTGCGTTTACTGTTCGTGCCGCCCACATCCTGCTCCGGCATCCAGGCGAGCGTCAGCGCGCCGCGCGGCCAGGGCTTGCTGTCCATGGTGATACGCGTATCGGGAATGGCAAACTGCCAGCCCCCTTTCACCTGGGTCACATGCGCGGTGAGGTTATCAACGGAGAGCTGATGCGGTTGTTTTTCATCTTTCCAGCTTGCGCCCCCCTGCTTCAGCCAGATATCCCCGCTGGCAAATTCCCCTTTCGTCAGGGTCATCCAGCCTTCCAGGCTAAAACGGGCGGTTTCGAGCTGCATATTTTGCTGGATCCAGTCGCCCAGCCACGGCTTGACATCCACGTCGTCAGCCTGCAGCCACACTTTGCCGTTGTTTAACAAACCGTCGTCATCACGCAGATCCATTCGCACCTGCATAACACCGTGCTGCCCATTAAGGCTCGAGAGGCTCACCTGCCCTTCGGCGCGGTGACGCTCTTTGCCATTGAGCCAGGTCAGTTGGGGGATCGCCAGCGACGAGCGCTGGCCGGAAAGCGTAATGAAGCTCACCTCACTGTCACGCAGATCGAAGTGATCGAACTGGCGCAGGAAAAGATCGCTAAACCGGTTGGTCTCTAGCCCCTTGCTGGAGCCATCGCTGCTGATCGGCGTGTTGGTCAGGAACCTAAGTTGGTAAAAGGTGAGATCGCGGAACTGCCAGCGCAGGTGCAGCAAACTTTGCCAGACGTCCAGCGCCAGGGTGACACGTTTAATTTTGAGGTAGCCGCCGTCTTTCAGGCTGGCATTGATATCCCGCACGTCAAGCGTCGGGCCAAAGTTCTGCCAGCTGGCGCTGATCTGGCTGACATCCACCGGCACCCCGGTGGAGGATTCGATTTTCGCCAGCAACTGCGGACGCCAGCTGTCCAGATGCGGTAAAACGAGACGCAACCCGCTCACGAGCAACGCGACAATCACGACGAGCGTTGCCCCTGTAAGCAGTAAAATCCCCGGCAATCGCCTCACGCGTCTCTCCTTGTCAGCCTTTATTCTCGCAGCGCATCGCGCCTTACATCATGACTACGTCAAATTGCTCCTGATTGTAGAGCGGTTCAATTTGCACTTTGACCTGCTTGCCGACAAAAATTTCCACTTCTGCCAGCGCGTGGGACTCTTCGCCTTTGAGCGCTTCCGCCACCGAAGGGGAAGCATAGACCAGAAAACGGTCGGAGTCGTAGGCGTGATGAACGCGGACAATTTCACGCATGATTTCGTAGCAGACGGTCTCCACCGTCTTTACCGTGCCGCGTCCATGACAGGTAGGACACTCATTACACAGCACATGTTCCACGCTTTCACGGGTCCGTTTTCGGGTCATTTCCACCAGACCCAGCTGCGAGAAGCCGTTGATGCTGGTTTTTACGCGGTCTTTGCTCAGTGCCTGCTCCAGGGAATGCAGCACGCGGCGGCGGTGATCCTCATTATTCATATCGATAAAGTCGATGATGATAATGCCGCCCAGATTGCGCAGACGAAGCTGGCGGGCAATGGCCTGCGTCGCTTCGATATTGGTGTTGAAGATGGTGTCATCCAGGTTGCGATGGCCGACAAACGCCCCGGTGTTGATGTCAACGGTGGTCATGGCTTCGGTCTGATCGATGATCAGATAGCCGCCGGATTTCAGCTCCACCTTACGCTCAAGCGCGCGCTGGATTTCGTTTTCGACGTCAAAGAGATCGAAAATCGGCTGACGCCCGGTGTAGTGCTCCAGCAGGCCCGGCATCTCAGGGATGTACTCGGCGGTAAACTCCAGCAGCGCTTCGTAGGTCAGGCGGGAGTCCACGCGAATGCGGTCGAGCTGCGCATCGGCGAAATCACGCAGTACGCGCTGGGCAAGCGCCAGCTCACCGTAAAGCTGATAACGGGTCTGGTTGCGTTTTTTACGCTCCATCACCTTGGTCCAGACACGCTTAAGATAGGCCGCATCAGAGGCCAGATCCTCTTCGCTGATCCCTTCCGCTGCGGTACGGATGATAAACCCACCCTGCTCGTCGCAGTAGGCGCTGACCACCTTTTTCAGGCGCTCGCGCTCGCTTTCGCTCTCAATACGCTGCGACACTCCGACGTGCGAGGCACCCGGCATAAAGACCAGATAGCGGGAAGGTAAGGTGATGTCGGTGGTCAAACGCGCGCCTTTAGTGCCGAGCGGATCTTTCACCACCTGCACCATCAGGTCCTGGCCCTGGCGCACCAGCTCAGAAATATCGCGTACGGCAAACTGCTTCTGCTCTTCACCCGCCACGCACTCGGTGTGCGGCATGATGTCGGAGGCGTGCAGAAACGCGGCCTTATCGAGTCCAATATCTACAAAAGCCGCCTGCATACCCGGCAGTACGCGACTGACCCGACCTTTGTAGATATTGCCTACTATTCCGCGTCGCGCCTCACGCTCAATGTGAATTTCCTGAAGAATGCCACCATCAATGTAGGCCACACGGGTTTCCGAGGGCGTTACGTTTACCAACAATTCAGCCGTCATAATTATCCCTTCCCTCACGCAGTGAGTTAAAATTGCTCAGCAACTCATACGTTTCCACCAGCGGTAAGCCGACTACGGCGTGATAGCTGCCATTAATCTTCCTGACAAAACAGCCACCCAACCCTTGAATACCGTATGCACCTGCTTTATCCATCGGTTCACCGCTGGCAATGTAAGCGGCGATCTCGTCGTCGGTAAGTACTCTGAACGTGACATCCGTAACGACCAGGCAATCCAGAACCTGCTGGCTATCCGCCAGCGCCACGGCGGTCATCACCTGATGCGTTTGCCCGGACATTTTACGCAGCATACGTGCCGCATGTGCAGCGTCGCGCGGTTTCTCAAGCACCTCACCGTTCAGGATAACGATGGTATCCGCCCCCAGCACCGGTAAATCACGCGACGTTTGCGCCACGCCAGCCTGTGCTTTCTCGCGCGCCAGGCGGGAAACGTACTGTTGGGCACTTTCACCTTCGGCACGTTTTTCTTCGATACCGGTAACGATACGTTCGAAAGAGAGGCCCAACTGCGTGAGCAACTCCTGGCGACGCGGAGAGCCGGAAGCTAAATAGAGAGACGTCATAGAAACCTTTTACTGCACGGCAAACTGCTGGCGGATTTTACGCATCAGCAGGAACAGCCATGGCCAGAGCACACCGTTAACTACACTACTCCAGAACACTTCCGGTCGGAAAGAGACGTTGATCACTAAAAACTCTGCCCAGAAAACAACGATATCCGCAGCAAGCGACAACAACATCACCACCAGCGCCTGTTGCCAGAGCGCGAGGTTACGAAAGAGCTGGAATTTGAGTGCGACGAGATACGCAATAATGCTCATGGATAAGGCGCGAACGCCAAGCGTAGAGCCACTAATGAGATCCAGTATGGCACCCATCACAAAACCTGTGCCGACATTTACGCGGTGCGGCAGGGCAAGGATCCAGTAGAGTAAAATGAGCAACACCCAGTTTGGCCGGAAAACGAGAAGATCGTCCGGCCAGGGCATGATTTGCAGCAACAGTGCGATGAGGAACGAGAGCCAGATAACCCAGCGTCCCTGGCTACGATAACTTGCCACTACTGCCCCCCACTGGAGACTTTAGGGGGTGGCGGTGCATCCGTTATGCCCGTCGCAGGCGCGGGTACAGGTGCCGGCGGCCCCATTGCATCTGGCGCAGGGAGAACCTGCGGCATCATCTGCATCAGACGCTCATTCGCCACGCGATGTACCTCTTCAGGCGTCATCGGGTTGGTGCCGTTACGATCGGCCCCCCACAGCAGCAGCAAGTAGCGCAGACGCTGTAAACCGGCCGTTGGGCGCGCCTGGATAACGGTATAAGCACGCTGCGTATCGAGCTTCACAGAGGAAACCACACCGACCGGATAGCCTTCAGGGAAGCGCCCTCCCAGACCGGACGTGACCAGCACGTCGCCCACGCGGATGTCCGTGTTGGCCGGCAGGTGTTCCAGCTGCAGATCGTCCGTGCAGCCATTACCGGCGGCAATGACGCGAATATCGTTACGCAGCACCTGAATCGGCAGCGCGTGGGTGGCGTCACAAATCAGCAGCACGCGGCTGGTCAGTTTGGCAACCGCCACGACCTGGCCGACAACACCTTTGTCACTGATGACAGGCTGGCCTTCGTACACACCGTTGACGCTGCCTTTGTCGATCACCACCTGATCGCTGTACGGATCGTTGACGGTGGAGATCACCTGGGTGACCATTTTCTGTTCATCCTGGCGCAGCGGTGAGCCAAGCAGCTCGCGCAGACGCGCGTTTTCCTGCTTGTATTGCCCCAGCATCAGCAGCTCGCTGTTTTTCAGCAGCAGCTCCTGGCGTAACGCCCGGTTTTCAAGTTCGAGTTGATCGCGTGAAGACAGCGTTTGCGAAACGGAGTCAAGCAGTTCACGGGGACCATTTGATACAAAGTAGAAAGGACTGACGGCGGTATCCATGTACGTTCTGATCTGGCTGAACGTACCGAGGCGGCTATCGGCAATAATGACCCCAAGCGCCACCAGGACCGCCAGAATAAGGCGAAACTGTAGCGATGGGCCACGGCTAAAAATTGGCTTCATAGGCTATGCGTATTCTCGCGTCAGAGAGAAAGGGTAGCGAATCGCTACCCTCTCAAACCCGACTACTCTTCGCTGAACAAGTCGCCGCCGTGCATGTCGATCATTTCCAGCGCCTTGCCACCACCACGGGCGACGCAAGTCAGTGGATCTTCTGCAACTACGACAGGAATACCTGTCTCTTCCATTAACAGGCGGTCGAGGTTACGCAGCAGCGCACCACCACCGGTCAGAACCATACCGCGCTCGGAGATGTCGGACGCCAGTTCTGGTGGGCACTGTTCCAGCGCAACCATCACCGCGCTCACGATACCGGTCAGCGGCTCTTGCAGCGCTTCCAGGATTTCGTTGGAGTTCAGGGTAAAGCCACGCGGAACGCCTTCTGCCAGGTTACGGCCGCGAACTTCGATCTCGCGAACTTCATCACCCGGGTAGGCTGAACCGATTTCGTGCTTAATACGCTCTGCGGTGGCTTCACCGATCAGAGAGCCGTAGTTACGGCGCACATAATTAATGATGGCTTCGTCGAAACGGTCGCCGCCGATACGCACGGAGGAGGAGTACACCACGCCGTTCAGGGAGATAACGGCCACTTCAGTGGTACCACCACCAATATCAACCACCATAGAACCGGTTGCTTCAGAGACTGGCAGGCCAGCACCGATTGCCGCAGCCATAGGTTCTTCAATCAGGAATACTTCACGCGCACCTGCGCCCTGAGCGGATTCACGGATTGCACGACGTTCAACCTGCGTTGCACCAACCGGTACACACACCAGAACGCGTGGGCTTGGACGCATGAAGCTGTTGCTGTGAACCTGCTTGATGAAGTGCTGAAGCATTTTTTCAGTCACGAAGAAGTCAGCGATAACGCCGTCTTTCATCGGGCGGATCGCGGCGATGTTACCTGGGGTACGGCCCAGCATCTGCTTCGCATCATGACCGACTGCCGCTACGCTTTTTGGCGAGCCCGCACGGTCTTGACGAATGGCCACAACGGAAGGCTCATTCAGTACGATGCCTTGTCCTTTTACATAAATAAGGGTATTCGCGGTACCCAGGTCAATGGACAGGTCATTTGAAAACATGCCACGAAATTTTTTCAACATACTAAGGGATAATCCTGAAAGCTGGGGCGGAAAACAAAATCCGCTTACTTTACCAACCACACGCATCAGCGACAAGGCGCAAAAATCGTCTGCTACGGTGAAAATTTGTGCAGTACGTTTCCTTTGTTACAAATTCGCCCCCGGAGTCCCTCAGGGCTGAGTAAACAGTAGCGTTCCTCACTTTCATTTGTAACCCGTTAAAGGGCGTTCACTGGCTTTTTGCTCGTCATACTCAAAGCTACAGGCGCGATATTCTACGTGAAAACAAATTAAACGGCAGGTCAAACAGAGTATCTTTGCAAATATTTTTTCACATTGGTGTCAAGCGGCTGAGAGGAGGCAAAAAAATCGCCCTGACCGCCCGCCACACCGCGCTCTGTCAACATCTGCCATTCGCTTCGCGAGCGTACGCCCGTGGCAAATACTTGCGTCTGTGTTCCTTTACACGCTTCCACCAGGCTCTGGACCAGCAGCTGGTTTTCGGTGCGTTTTTCAATGTTCCTTACCAGCCCTGGATGTAACTTCAGTAGTTCGACATCCAGCTCCTTGATCCAGCTGGTACTGACCAACGTCAGCCCCGCCTGCGTCACCGCCACGCGAGACCCAAGCGCATTGATTAAACGCACCACAGGACGCAACCGGCTGATGTGTTGACCCACATCTGCCTCAGCAAGTTCAAAAATAATATGTTTTCGTTGCGATTTTTCGCATTGCATTAAGGTATCGCGCAGCCAGCGTTGGAAACGCGGGCGAATTAACGACTCCACGGTGACCTGTAATGCGAGGTTCTCTTCAGGCCAGAAAGATAAAAAGGGGATCAGTCGGGTAATTTGCTGGCGGTCATACTCTTCGGAGAGCCCAAATTGCAGGACCATCGGCAGGTATTCAGCAGAAATAACTTCTTCGGTACCGTCAAAAATACGGCACATCAGCTCGCGGTGGTGCACATGGCCATTTTTCTGGACCGCCGGTTTTTGGTAAATACGCGGTCCACCACGGCTAAGCATTTGCTCAATCAAAGTACGCCAGCGTACGTTTCCGCGCCCTTTTTCCGGCAGCGAATCGTCATAGACCGCCCAGCCGTTCGCCCCCTGCAACACGGCATTGCGTGTTGCCGCCTCGGCGTGTTCCATCACCTGCTCCGTCGACTGGCCGCCGCGCCAGGCACAGATCCCCATATGCACCATGTCGTCTCTGTCGAGCATTTTGCTTTGCGGCAGCGAATCAACGGCCTTCAGCAGCTGGCTGGCAATACTTTCAGCTTCCTTCAGCGTGCGGTGAGGCAGAAGCACGGCAAAGTCGCTCCGGTGATAACGCGCCAGCAGCGAACCGGGATAGCGCATAATAAAGGTGGAGAGCAGGTTGATGAGCGTAAAGAGGTTCTCTTCCGCCACGCGTCGGCCCCAGGTGTCGCGCAGCAGATCGAAATCAGGGAGGCGGATCATCATGACCACGCCGTGCGTTCCCACCTTTTCAGGATCGTCCAGCAGCGTTGCCAGCTGGTTATCAAAGAACAGCCGGTTGTTCAGGCCCGTTTTATTATCCTGCGCCGCGTAGGAACGGATCAGGGTATCCATGCGGCTACGCTGCTCGCTGGCGAACTGAATTTCAGAGAGCAACGTGTCCAGCGCGCTACTGGTTCGCGTTGGCCATTCGTAAACCGAACCGCGCACCTGCGGACCGCGCTCTCCGTTAAGTATCCGCACCGAACGCGTTTCCAGCAGCTCCTGGCCGGAGAGCTGACGACGCAGCCAGCGGACGGCAAGAAAGATCAGCACAACGATAAAAGCAACGGCCACGGTGAGCGGCGCGGTGGTCATTAAGGAGCGGAAATAGTTGGCCATGGGATCCAGATAGACCATCCTGATCGTCATGCCTGGGTTCTTAAGCGAATGAACCGTCACTTCGCGATACTGGCTTACCGTTCCGGCAGGTCGGTAGCTTCCCTGACGAACGTGGCTGAACACCTCGTGCGGACCCTGCATGATGTCGATTCGAACAAGGTCAACGGGCACCATCAGCTCATCCAGCTCCCTCGACAGCGACGGAAATGAGTTAGTCACCAGGCGAGTATCGATAACGGATGCAACGGACTGGACCCGATTGACCAGCTTGTCCTGAATGGCATTATAAAAACTCAGGGAGCAGCCAATCAGGGTGACAAAGATGGTTAACCCCGTCAGCAAGGTGATAAAAGCCGAGAACTTCGTCGTTAATCGCATCCTTGAGATTACTCCGTGGGTTGATGGGGTAGCAAGTAAGTACTAACTTGCATTTAAGATGCGGCATACTACCAAACCTGGTGTATCTGGCAATTTATTGCGTTAAATCGGCATTGCGTTTCACTGAGCGAGTATAGTCTTCAGAAATTATTTTCCAATCATCAGACCTAGTGAGGACCCTGTATGCAGGCTTTGATCTTAGAACAGCAGGACGGCAAAACGCTTGCCTCAGTACAAGCCCTTGAGCCGGGCCGCCTGCCGGAAGGCGAAGTAACCGTCGACGTTGACTGGTCCAGCCTTAACTATAAGGATGCGCTTGCCATTACGGGCAAAGGTAAAATTATCCGAAATTTCCCAATGGTGCCGGGTATCGACTTCGCGGGCCGCGTGCATACGAGCGAAGATCCGCGCTTCCACGCCGGGCAAGAGGTGCTGCTTACCGGCTGGGGAGTGGGTGAAAATCACTGGGGCGGTTTGGCTTCTCAGGCTCGAGTAAAAGGGGACTGGCTGGTGCCCATGCCAAAAGGCATGGATGGCCGTAAAGCGATGATTGTCGGAACCGCGGGCTTTACCGCCATGCTGTGCGTAATGGCGCTGGAAGATGCCGGCGTTCGCCCTGAATCCGGTGAGATTGTTGTGACCGGCGCCAGCGGTGGCGTGGGCAGTACGGCCGTCACCCTGCTGCACAAGCTGGGGTATCAGGTGGCGGCGGTAACGGGCCGTGAAAGCACCCATGACTACCTGCGTCAGCTGGGCGCTAACCGCATTCTTGGCCGCGACGAGTTCGCCGAGACGCGTCCGCTGGAAAAACAGCTCTGGGCCGGTGCGGTAGATACGGTCGGTGACAAAGTGCTGGCGAAAGTGCTGGCGCAGATGAACTACGGCGGCTGCGTGGCGGCCTGCGGCCTGGCGGGCGGGTTTGCTCTGCCAACAACCGTCATGCCATTTATTCTGCGCAACGTTCGCCTGCAGGGTGTGGATTCGGTCATGACGCCTGCCGCCCGCCGCGCGGAGGCATGGGAGCGTCTGGTGCGCGACCTGCCGGAATCGTTCTACACGCAGAGCGCAACGGAGATCGCGCTCGGCCAGGCCCCCGAATATGCCAGCAAAATCATGAACAACCAGTTCCACGGCCGTGCGCTGGTGAAAATTGCGTAATCTTCAAATTTTCGTGACATATTCGCGCTAACCCGTCTCCTCCGTCATGCTTATAAAAACGCCTGACGGAGGATGCCATGAAAACCCGAAAACTGACGGAAGCCGACGTAACGTCTGAATCTGTCTTTATGTTACAGCGCCGCCAGATCCTGAAAATGCTTGGCATCAGCGCCACCGCACTGACGCTTTCCCCTGCGGCTCATGCCGACCTGCTTGACTGGTTTAAAGGGAACGACCGTCCGAAAGCCCCTTCCGGCGCACCGCTCACCTTCACGAAGCCTGCCGAATGGCAAAATAAACTGGCGCTGACCCCGGAAGATAAAGTCACCGGTTATAACAACTTCTACGAATTTGGCCTGGATAAGGCCGATCCCGCCGCGAACGCGGGCAGCATGAAAACCGATCCGTGGACGCTGAAAATTGACGGCGAGGTGGCAAAACCCCTCACGCTGGATCACCACGACCTCACCACCCGCTTCCCGCTGGAAGAGCGTATCTATCGCATGCGCTGCGTGGAGGCATGGTCGATGGTTGTGCCCTGGGTCGGCTTCCCGCTGCACAAGCTGCTGGCGCTGGTTGAACCCACCAGCAACGCCAAATACGTCTCCTTCCAGACGCGCTACGCCCCGGACGAGATGCCGGGCCAGAAGGATCGGTTCATCGGCGGCGGGCTTGAGTATCCTTATGTCGAAGGGCTACGCCTCGACGAAGCCATGCATCCGCTCACCCTGCTGACCGTTGGGGTTTACGGTAAAGCGCTTCCGCCGCAAAACGGCGCGCCCATCCGCCTGACCGTACCGTGGAAATACGGCTTTAAGGGGATTAAATCTATCGTCAGCATTAAGCTCACCCGCGAACGTCCGCCGACCACCTGGAACCTGGCTGCCCCCGACGAGTACGGTTTTTTTGCCAACGTGAACCCGCACGTTGACCATCCGCGCTGGTCACAGGCTACCGAGCGTTTCATCGGCTCCGGCGGCGCGCTGGATGTGAAGCGTCAGCCAACCCTGCTGTTTAACGGCTACGCGGATGAGGTGGCTTCTCTCTACCGTGGGCTGAATTTACGGGAGAATTTCTAAGTGCGTTTAACCGCAAAGCAGATAACCTGGCTGAAAGTGCTGCTGCATCTGGCCGGGTTGCTTCCTCTGGTGTGGCTGTTCTGGGCAGTGAGTCACGGTGCCTTCAGCGCTGACCCGGCAAAAGATATCCAACACTTTACCGGTCGGATGGCTCTGAAATTTTTACTGGCCACCTTGCTGATTTCGCCGCTGGCGCGCTACGCTAAACAGCCGTTATTGATACGCACCCGTCGGCTCTTGGGGCTATGGTGTTTTGCATGGGCAACGATACACTTGACCAGCTACGCGCTGCTTGAGTTGGGTATTAACAATCTGGCATTGCTAGGGCGGGAACTGGTTACGCGCCCTTACCTCACGTTGGGCATCGTGAGCTGGCTGATTCTGCTGGCTCTCGCAGTGACATCAACGCAATATGCACAGCGAAAGCTGGGCAGGCGCTGGCAACTTTTACACAACTTCGTCTATCTTGTCGCGATCCTCGCCCCTATTCACTACCTGTGGTCAGTGAAGATATTATCACCGCAACCCGTCATCTACGCGCTGCTGGCTTTGGTGCTTTTAGCATGGCGTTACAAGAAGTTCCGCCAGTGGTTGCGATAGTTCGCGAAACTGTGCGTTTTCCCGCAGAATACTTATCAACCGCGAATCTTTTTCCGATAGCGGTTGATAATCTTCCCTGATAAGACCAGTATTTAGCTGCCAAATGCTACGAAATCGTTATAATGTGCGACTTTGGTTTTCCTGATGGAGTTTTCGGACTCTGATTAGGTGACAATCGCGCATCGAAGGTATATTTTGTTTTTTACCGGAGAATCGCAGGAGATAGCGGCACAATGGCTGATAAATACCAGATCTTAGTTTTGAACGGACCGAACCTCAACATGCTCGGAACCCGTGAGCCAGAGAAGTACGGCTCGCTCACATTGAGTGAAATTGTTAACCGTCTTGAAACGGAAGCAGCGTCGCTGAACGTCGATTTGGATCATTTTCAGTCAAACGCGGAGTACGCAATCATCGACCGTATTCATCAGGCTAAAGACAATGTGGACTATATCCTGATCAATCCGGCCGCGTTTACGCACACCAGTGTCGCTATTCGCGACGCACTGCTCGCGGTGAGTATCCCGTTTATCGAGATCCACCTGAGCAACGTGCACGCCCGTGAGCCGTTCCGCCACCATTCCTACCTGTCGGATATCGCCGCCGGTGTTATCTGCGGACTGGGTGCGGACGGTTATTCATACGCTTTACAGACAGCGGTAAAACGCTTGTCACAATCACACTAAACAAGAGTACGGAACCCACTCATGGATATTCGTAAGATTAAAAAACTGATCGAGCTGGTTGAAGAATCAGGCATCTCCGAACTGGAAATTTCTGAAGGCGAAGAGTCTGTACGCATCAGCCGTGCAGCCCCAGCCGCTAGCTTCCCGGTAATGCAGCAGGCTTATGCAGCACCGATGATGCAGCAGCAGCCTGCGCTTGCCGCAGCCGTTGCGCCAGCAGCAGACGCTGCACCTGCCGCAGCCGCAGAAATCAGTGGTCACATCGTACGTTCCCCAATGGTTGGGACTTTCTACCGCACCCCGAGCCCGGACGCGAAAGCGTTCATCGAAGTGGGTCAGAAAGTCAATGCAGGCGATACCCTGTGCATCGTCGAAGCCATGAAAATGATGAACCAGATCGAAGCTGACAAGTCAGGTACTGTGAAAGCGATTCTGGTCGAAAGTGGTCAGCCGGTAGAATTTGACGAGCCGCTGGTCGTCATCGAGTAACGAGGCGAACATGCTGGATAAAATTGTTATCGCCAACCGTGGCGAGATTGCACTGCGTATTCTTCGTGCCTGTAAAGAACTGGGCATCAAGACCGTGGCCGTGCACTCAAGCGCGGATCGCGATTTAAAACACGTATTGCTGGCGGATGAGACGGTCTGTAT
>Ga0209795_10000481_pt1 | contig 30470 bp, 27 predicted proteins | sample AgamicOrMarz_FD_187166 | JGI IMG/M metagenome (GOLD analysis project Ga0209795, IMG submission 187166) | Agave microbial communities from Guanajuato, Mexico - Or.Ma.rz (SPAdes) (version 2) | ecosystem: Host-associated > Plants > Phyllosphere > Phylloplane/Leaf | place: Guanajuato, Mexico...
GCCGCCGCGCGGCACACGATCCGGCGACCGTGCGCAAGTTCGCGCAATCGCAGCGCGCGGGTGCCGCAACCGATGCCGAGGCCAACGCCACTAGCAGCAAGATCATTTCGCTGCACACGCCGAAAGCGCTCGACACGTTGATCGACAAGCGCGCTGCCTACCTCACGGCATGGCAGAACAGCGCCTATGCCGAGCGTTATCGCGCGCTGGTTTCACAAGTGCGCGCGGCCGAGTCGGCGCTCGATTCGGGCGACGGCCAGTTGCCGCTAACCGAGGCGGTCGCGAAGAATCTGCATAAGCTGATGGCGTACAAGGACGAGTACGAAGTCGCGCGGCTATACAGCGATCCGGCGTTCATCGAGAAGCTGAAAGCGAGCTTCGAAGGCGACTGGAAGCTGCACATTCACCTCGCGCCGCCGATGTTCTCGAAGAAAGACGCCCAGGGCCATCTGATCAAGAAGAAGTACGGCCCGTGGGTCTTCAGCGCAATGCATGGACTGGCGAAGCTGAAGTTCCTGCGCGGCACGGCATTCGACATTTTCGGCAAGACGGAAGAGCGTCGCACCGAGCGTGCGTTGATCGGCGAGTACGAAACGCTGGTGCGCGAACTGATCGGCGGGCTTAACGCGCAGAACCGCGAGCTGGCAGTCGAACTCGCGAATCTGCCGGACGGCATCCGCGGCTATGGACACATCAAGGAAAACAACCTGAAAGGCGTGCGCGTGAAGTGGAACGATCTGCTCGCGCGCTGGCGCTCGCCGCAGGCGGGCACGACGCAGCACGCGGCTTGACGTTGCCAAAGCGCGCCGTGTTCCGGCCGCTAACGCCAGGATCACGGCGCACATAAAAAACGCCACGGAAGCTCATTCCGTGGCGTTTTTTTCGCACGACTCTCGTAGAAACGAGCGCCGCTTCGCTTACTTGCTGTTCACCGACTTGCGCGCGTTCGCCGAAGCCACCGCGGTCATGTTGATGATCCGGCGCACGGTTGCAGCCGGCGTCAGCACATGGACCGGCTTCTCAGCGCCGAGCAGGAACGGCCCGACCGTCACGCCTTCGCCGCCGACCATCTTCAGCAGGTTGTAGGCAATGTTCGCCGCTTCGACGTTCGGCATGATCAGCAGGTTGGCTTCGCCCGACAACGTCGTGCCGGGGAACGCCGCCTTGCGCACGACTTCCGACAGCGCCGCGTCGCCGTGCATCTCACCGTCGATCTCGAGCGTCGGCGCGCGTTCGGCAATCAGCTTGCGAGCCGCGGCCATGCGTTGCGACGACGAAGACGGCGCACTGCCGAAGTTCGAGTTCGACAGCAGCGCGACCTTCGGCGTGATGCCGAACTTTTCGATTTCGCGCGAGGCCAGCATCGTCATGTCGGCGAGCTGTTCTGCGGTCGGCGTTTCGTTCACGTACGTATCGCAGATGAACAGATTGCGGCCCGGCAGCATCAGCAGATTCATTGCTGCAAAGTTGGCGACGTTGTCCGCCTTGCCCAACACTTGCTCGATGAATTTCAGATGCGTGTGGTACTGGCCGATCATGCCGCAGATCATGCCGTCCGCTTCGCCGAGACGCACGAGAATCGCGCCGATCAGCGTATTGAACTTGCGCATCGCGGCCTTCGCGACGTCCGGCGTGACGCCTTCGCGCGCGCCGAGTTCGTGGTACGCCTGCCAGCATTGCTGATAACGCGGATCGTCTTCCGGATCGACGATCTCAAAGTCTTCGCCGCATTTGAGCTTCGAGCCCATCTTCTTCAGACGCATCTCGATCACCGACGGACGGCCGACCAGAATCGGCTTGGCGATCTTCTCGAGCAGCACGAACTGCGCGGCGCGCAGCACGCGCTCGTCCTCGCCTTCGGCGAACACGATGCGCGCCGGCTCGGACTTCGCTGCCGCGAACACCGGACGCATCACCATGCCCGTGCGATAAACGGTCGTGCCGAGTTCTTCGCGATACGCGTCCATGTCCTTGATCGGACGGGTCGCGACGCCCGAATCCATCGCCGCTTGCGCAACGGCCGGCGCAATCTTGATGATGAGACGCGGATCGAACGGCTTCGGAATCAGATACTCAGGACCGAATTCCAGCGAGTGCCCTTCATACGCCTTCGCGACTTCGTCGCCCTGATCGGTTTCTTCCGCGAGTTCCGCGATCGCGCGCACGCACGCGAGCTTCATTTCTTCCGTGATCGTGGTCGCGCCGACGTCGAGCGCGCCGCGGAAGATGAACGGGAAGCACAGCACGTTGTTGACCTGGTTCGGATAGTCCGAACGGCCGGTCGCGATGATGCAGTCCGGGCGCACTTTCTTCGCTTCTTCCGGACGGATTTCCGGTTCCGGATTCGCGAGCGCGAGAATCAGCGGCTGGGTGCCCATTTCCGCGACCATTTCCGGCTTCAGCACGCCTGCGCTCGAGCAGCCGAGGAACACGTCGGCACCGCGAATCGCGTCAGCCAGCGTGCGCGCCTCGGTATTCGCCGCATAACGTTCCTTCGACGGATCGAGATTGCCGCGACCCTCGTAAATCACGCCCTTCGAGTCGACCACCAGAATGTTCTGCTTCGCGAGACCCAGGTTGACCAGCAGATCCAGACACGCGATGGCCGCCGCGCCCGCGCCCGAGCAGACAAGCTTCACTTCGTCGAGCTTCTTGCCGACCACTTTCAGGCCGTTCAGAATCGCCGCCGACGCGATGATCGCCGTGCCGTGCTGGTCGTCGTGGAAGACCGGAATCTTCATGCGCTCGCGCAGCTTCTTCTCGATGTAGAAGCACTCCGGCGCCTTGATGTCTTCCAGGTTGATGCCGCCCAACGTCGGCTCGAGCATCGCAATCGCTTCTACGAGCTTGTCGGGATCGGACTCGGACAGCTCGATGTCGAACACGTCGATGCCCGCGAACTTCTTGAAGAGACAGCCCTTGCCTTCCATCACCGGCTTTGCGGCGAGCGGGCCGATGTTGCCGAGGCCGAGCACGGCCGTGCCGTTCGTGATCACGCCGACCAGGTTGCCCCGCGACGTGTATTTCTGCGCGTCGAGCGGCTCCTCGTAAATTGCCATGCAGGCCGCGGCCACGCCCGGCGAGTACGCGAGCGACAAGTCGAGCTGGTTCGACAGCGGCTTGGTCGGTGTGACCGAAATCTTGCCGGGTTTCGGATTCTGGTGATACGCGAGAGCGCTTTGCTTCAGTTGTTCGTCCATTTTTTGCCTGCGAGACGTAAGAAATTTGGGCCGGCACACTGCACCGCTGGCGGCGCTTCCTGCTATCGAATGGAAGATCGACCGGGGCGCTGTTCGCTTGCGCCGGTTAGGCGCGGCGTCGGTCCCCGGCGGAGGCGGGACGGTGCGGAGTGCTACGCGGGGTCGGTTAGTGTACACCCCGCGCGAGTCGATACACGGACTGGTTAACGCGGCTCGCCATTGGCGAAACGCCCGCCAGTCATGCTGCAGCGCCGCATCGGCAGACTGCGCGGCGGCGCTCAGTGGAGTTCGGCGCCGCGGCGTTCGGGGATCAGAAAGAGTGTGGCGAGCACGTCGAGCAGATAGATCGACGCGAGAAAAACCAGCGCCGTGCCAAACGAGTAATGCGCGGCCAGCGCGCCGACCGCAACGGGCCCAAAGCCGCCAACCGCCCGGCCCACGTTGAACAACACGTTTTGCGCGGTGGCGCGTGCATCGGTGGGATAAAGCTCGGAAATCAGCGCACCGTAGCCGCCGATCATGCCGTTGACGAACACGCCCATCGCCGCGCCGCCGATCAGCAGCGCCGTGGGCGTGGTCAGATGCGCATAGACGAAGACCATCGCGACGGCGCCGACCTGGTAGAACAGAAACGCCGGCTTGCGACCGAAACGGTCCGCGGCGATGCCGAAGAGCCAGATGCCGCATGCCATGCCGACCACAGTGGCCGCTGTCCAGACGCCGGATTTCGTCAGCGAATAGCCGAAGGTTTTCGACAGATAGCTCGGCAGCCAGATCATCAGCCCGTAGTAGCCAAAGTTCTGCACCGAGCAGAGGACCGCCACGCCGAGGCTCGCACGCGCGGTGGGGGCATCGGCGATCAGCAGTTTGAGCGGCAGCTTGCGCATGCCGCGCGCGACGCGCTCGGTGAAGAGCGCCGGTTCCTCCACGCGTCGCCGCACGAAGAACGACACGACAGCGGGCAACAGCCCGAGCGCGAACATGCCGCGCCAGCCGATGACCGGCAACAGCAGCGGCGTCAGCAACGCGGCCGCCAACACACCGAGTTGCCACCCGAGGCCCACATACGAAGACACCCGCGCCCGCTGCGCGGCCGGCCAGGCTTCGGCCACAAGCGTCATGCCGATGCCGAACTCGCCGCCCAGCCCAATGCCGGCGATCGTCCGGTACACGAGCAGATCGCCATACCCTTGCGCAAGCGCACACAGCCCGGTGAAAACCGCGAACACGAGGATGGTCCACGTGAGCATGCGCACGCGGCCGTAATAGTCGCTCAACACGCCGAAGATCAGGCCGCCCGCGACCGCGCCGATCAGCGTCCACGTGACGAGCGAACCGGCTTGCGTTGAGCTCAAATGCAAGTCGGCCGCGATGACCGGCAGCATGAAGCCGAGAATCAGCAGGTCGAAGCCGTCCATGGCATAGCCGAGCGCGGACGCGATCAGCGCTCGCGCGGCGTAGCCGGGTCGGGCGGAGGCGGGCGTGTCGGCGGTGGAGGAAGCGGGCGTCATTAAAAGCAATCCGGGATTCGTTGGACGGCGGGCGGCGAGCTGCGGCCGGCGTCGGAGAAATTCGCGTGAGTGTAAAGGCGCCCCAGGTTGCTCACAAGCTAGCCAAAAAGCCTATGCGAAGCGCGACGCGAACGGCGCAACGCTTGTCCGACCAGGCTTTGGCGAACGGTGTTGGAGACCGGGTTGGCCCGCGCCTTGGGCACGCGCCCGGCTCGCCTTTGGCGACTGCAATTGGCCGCCCACGCGCACGCCGGCCTCGTCTGAAGGAGCCGTTTCAGGTAAAATGTCGGCCTACGCGCGCAGCAAAAACCGGCCAGCATCCACTGGCCGGCTGCATATTCCGCCCAGCACGGCGCGGCGTATCCCGCTTGCTGCGCCACCGGGCCCGGCGCCCGCTCCCCCGCTCAATCCAAGGACCCGCCCATGACAGGCTTCGATCGCCAGACGATCTCCGACACCACCGCCAAGATGCTGCTCGAAGTGCAGGCAGTGCACTTCAACGCGGAGAAACCGTACATTTTTACGTCCGGCTGGGCGAGCCCGGTTTATATCGATTGCCGCAAGCTGATTTCCTATCCGCGCGTGCGCCGCGGCCTGATGGAAATGGCTGAAACCACCATTCTCCGCGACGTCGGCTATGAGCAGATCGACGCCGTTGCCGGCGGCGAAACGGCAGGCATTCCGTTCGCGGCATGGCTGTCCGACCGCCTGATGGTGCCGATGCAATACGTGCGCAAGAAGCCGAAGGGCTTTGGCCGCAATGCGCAGATCGAGGGTCTGCTGACCGAAGGTCAGCGGGTGCTGCTGGTGGAAGACCTGACCACCGACAGCCGCAGCAAGATCAACTTCATCAATGCGCTGCGCACGGCCGGCGCGACGGTGAATCACTGCTTCGTGCTGTTCCACTACAACATCTTCAAGGAAAGCGTGTCGGTGCTGAAAGACATCGACGTCGATCTGCACGCGCTCGCGACATGGTGGGATGTGCTGCGCGTCGCCAAGGACAACAAGTACTTCGACACGAAGACGCTCGACGAAGTCGAAAAATTCCTGCACTCGCCGGCTGAATGGTCGGCGGCGCACGGCGGCGCAACGTCGACGCCGCAATAAGCGCGGCGGTAGCGCATTACATCGCATCGCGGCAACAGCCGCAGAAGCAGAAGCACAAAGGCCGCCTGTCTTGCGACAGGCGGCCTTTTTCTTTGACGACTTTAACGCGGCTTTTTCTATGCCGCACAAGAAGTGCGGCGCGCGGCTAAACCAGGTCGCCCGTGTCTTCCGCCGAATGCGACGACAGGTTCAGCAAACCATTGCTTTGCGCGTATTGAAACAGCTCCGAATCGCGGTCGATGCCGAGCTTGCGCATCGCCGTATTTTTCTGAGTGCTGATTGTCTTGATGCTGCGGTTCAGTTGCTCGGAAATTTCCTTGATGGTCATTCCCGATACGAACAGGCGCACGACTTCCAGTTCGCGCCTCGACAGCATCACTTCGTCGCTCTTGCCGCCGGAATTCATCCGCAGCGCATCGAGCGACGCCTTCACCGACGGGCTCAGATATTCGAGGTGCCGGCTGACGTGCTGCACCGCGAGCCCGATGTGGCTCAGGTCGTCGGATTTATTCACGACCGAAGTCACGCCGAGTTCCCGCAGCCGTTGCAGCAACGCGGCGTTCTCGAGCATCGTTAGCACGACGATGGGAAGGTTCGGAAAATTGCGCCGCAGGTAGCCGACCAACGGCAGGCCGTCGCCGTACTGGCCGCCCGGCATGGCGAGGTCTGTGACGAGCACGTCGCACGCAGCGGTTTGCAGGACCTTGATGAGTTCCGTGGACTGCCTCGCTCGCGCGACCACCTGGATGCCGGGGAACTTGAGTAAAGCCTGTTCGGCGCCGAATAGAATAACTGGATGATCGTCAGCGATGACAACCTTGACTACGTCTTGCATTGCCCGTACCTCGACAGGAAAACCCCTCTCCAAAACCTCTGACATGCCTTCTTATTCTTAATGTTCAATTTGACTAATAGGAACACGGGCCACATCGCGTAAACTCTTTCGACTATAGCCGATTTTAGGCTCGCAATCCGCTTACGCGGCATAACAATGATGCGTCATAAACCTAAGCTTAGACTCGATTCGACGTTCAGGTACAAAATAGGGACAATAAACACCGCGAGGCAATTGCCTCGCGTCCTCGCAGCGCCTTGATGCTGCATGGGATCTGAGCAGGCGCCCGGCGCCGACTCCGATCGACACAGGAGAACCGGCACATGCGCTTGCGTTGCCTGGTTGTTTCGCACGCTTCATCGTTTCGCCGCACGCCGCTTGTTGTCTGCGCCACGCTTGGTCTCGCGCTCGGGCTCGCGCATGGCTCGCGCGCCCAGGCCGAGAACGCGTTCTCGCTCACCAGCGCGAGCTTCCGCGCGGGCGGCACAGTGAATTCCCCGCAAGTCTTCGATCAGGACGACTGCAAGGGCGGCAATCGCTCGCCGCAACTGACCTGGCGCGACGCGCCGCCCGGAACGCGCAGTTTCGCAATCACTCTGTTCGATCCCGATGCGCCCGGCCGCGGCTGGTGGCATTGGGCCGTGGCGGGCATTCCGGCGAGCGTCGCAAGCCTGCCCGAGAACGCGAGCGCGTCAGGTTTCCTGAGACGGCTCGGCGCGGTGGAAGCCCGCAACGACTTCGACATCGACGGTTATGGCGGTCCTTGTCCGCCGCCCGGCAAACCGCATCGCTACGTGATCACCGTGTATGCGCTGAACACCGCCGACCTGCGCCTCGCGCAAGGCCGCCCGGCGCTGATGTTCGATCACGAGATCGGCACGGCGGCGCTCGGCAGCGCGAGGATGGTGGTGAATTACGGGCGCTAGCGCGGCGCGCTTGCCGGCGCGCGCGGTGTTGCGCCTGAAAAGCCGGCTTGATTGCCGTGATATCGCGCTTTGGCGGGCCGCCCCGCGCCCGCCGCCCTGCGCCCGGATCGCAGTGAAGTCCCACAAGTCACGCGGCTGTCACTTCGCGCGGGCATCGTGGTTTTTCCGCCGTTTTTCGCGCCGTTTCCCCCCGCTTGCGCACGCGCATGGCGATGAGGTCTTAAAATGGTGTTTTCGCGCGGGCGTCGCGCGCTGTTTCCAAGCTGTAACCAGATAGCCAGTGAGATCGAGATGAGCACGAAAGTTTTTGTCGACGGACAGGAAGGCACGACCGGCCTGAAGATTTTCGAATACCTGTCGCAGCGCGCCGACGTGGAGATCCTGCGTATCGACGAAGCGAAGCGAAAAGATATCGAGGAGCGCCGTCGTCTCATCAACGCGTCGGACGTCACGTTCCTGTGCCTGCCCGACGTGGCATCGCGCGAGTCGGCAGCGCTCGTTGCGAACGAGCGCACGGTGCTGATCGACGCGAGCACCGCGTTTCGCACGTCGGCCGACTGGGCTTATGGCCTTCCCGAACTCGCTCGCTCGCAGCGCGAACGCCTGCGCACCGCCAAGCGCATCGCCGTGCCGGGCTGTCACGCGTCGGCTTTCGTGCTGGCCATGCGCCCGCTCGTGGAAAGCGGCGTGGTCGCGCCCGAGTTCGAAGCTCATGCTTATTCGATCACCGGTTACAGCGGCGGCGGCAAAAAAATGATCGCCGACTACGAAGCCGGCGGTAACGACAAGCTCAAGAGCCCGCGTCCGTACGCGCTGGCTCTCACGCACAAGCATCTGCCGGAAATGGCGGCGCATACGGGGCTGAAGTCGTCACCGGTCTTCACGCCGATCGTCGGCGGCTTTTACAAGGGCCTCGCGGTCACCACGTACTTCTCGCCGCGCCAGTTGGCGAGGAAAACCACGCCGCAAGAAGTGCAGGCGCTGCTCGCGGAGTACTACGCAGGCGAAGCATTCGTGCGCGTCGCGCCGTTCGACTCTGAAGCGAATCTGGACAGCGGCTTCTTCGACGTGCAGGCGAATAACGACACGAATCGCGTCGATCTATTCGTGTTCGGCACGCCGGAGCGCTTCGTCACCGTCGCGCGGCTCGACAACCTGGGCAAAGGCGCTTCCGGCGCGGCGATCCAGTGTATGAATCTGGCAATCGGCGCCCCCGAGGAAAGCGGTTTGAAACGATAACGAAAGTTAAAATATCGCGGCAATTGGCCGTTTGTCAGCATTGCGAAAGCCGGTCTACAAGACCGGCTTTTTGTTTTAAACCCGCCGCTGCGACTTTCTTTAAACATTAATCAGTAGTAGCCCGCATTACTTAAAAAATCAAAACGAGGCTGCCTGGAATTTTTCCGGTAACTCTTCCCGTCGACGACCCGATCAGCATAGTTTTCCGCCTGGGGAAACTCCGGATTTTTTATCGAACGGTCGTTCGAAGATGATGGAGCCTTTTTGCTCCAACGCTTACCTGGCAAGGGCGTGCGGCGAAACAACGGTACAGCCGCTTCGCCTCGAATTCGCATTTTTGTTTAAAAGGGCCGCTTGCGCCCACGCACTGTGCGCATGCCCGAAACGCCGCTGTTTGAATCGACCTTTTTAGACGGCTCATTCAATTGACAGGCATTAATCGCGCGGCGAAATTAGCTCGCACAAATACATGAAGGGAGACAGCAGCATGGCGGACGCCATTATTCGAGGCTTGGCAATGGCTATTGCCACGACTCCTTTTCTTATTGCTTGCGGCGGCGGCAAATCCGATAATCCCGGCCCGATCGACGCGCCGCAATGCTCGGGTTCGAGCTGCGGCGTTCAAGGTCCGCCCGCCTCGAGCGGCACGGCGGCCGCGCTGTGTCCGGCCACCGCCGATATCGTCAAAAGCACGTTCCTCGGCGGCGCCGGCAGCGGCGAAGTGGTCCAGTTGAACATCGACGCCACGGCGATGACCTACACGCTGAAGTGGCTCGAATCGCCGATCCCGCTGCGCACCGGCACCGTCACGCCGACACGCGCGGGCACGCAGATCGCGGGCGCGGTGATCCATCCGCCGGCGGGCACGCTGCCGACCGCCGAGCAAACGCGCTGCGCGTTCATACTCGGCGCCGGCACCGGCACGGCGGCCGGCGACGGCCAGCCCTACACCACATCGGACTTCGCCAACAACCCGAATCCGCCGATGATCCTCGTCGGCCAGGGCGTCGCGGGCGGCGGCATTCCTGGCGCGACGATCCAGTTCGACGGGCTGTCGATCCCGCTCATCGGTTCGGGCATCGGCGCGGTGCCCAATCGCCATTTCGACTTCTATCCGTTCCTCGGCTTCGCCAGCACCACCACGGACATCACAAAGCTGCCGGGCACCTACAACGGTCTGCTGTACCACCTCGCGCCGTCCGGCAATTACGCGACGGTCGCGACGAACACCGTCGAAACCTTCGACGCGAGCGGCACCTGCACGAGCAGCAACACCGCGAACCCGGACTACTCGCCGAACGCGGGCGGCTGCCTGTCCACCGGCAATCCGTGGACGCTCAACAGCAACGGCTACTTCGACAGCCAGCAGGCGGCGCAGATCGTCCCGCAGTTCCGGCTTCCGCTGATCGGCGCGACGGGCAAGTCCGGCACCGCGCACATGATCCTCGGCCAGATCAACGGCGCGACCGTGCCGCTCGTGGTGCGCACGGGCTACATCGACCTGGGCACCGCGCCGCTTCATCTCGACGCGAAAGTCGACGACGAGTCCGGCATCGCGATGCTCGCCGCGGCGACGCCGCTTGCATCGGGCGGCTTCGACGGCGGCTACGTGGGCGCGGATTCCAACTTCAAGTACACCGCGACACTGATCCAGGGTGGCGTCGGCACGTTTATCAATCCGACGACGTCGGCGGCCGAAAGCGGTTTCGGCCTCGGCTACGGGCTCGCGAGCCCCGGCCTGGTCGGCGTGCAGGACACGAAGGGCAAGACGGGCTTTGCGATCGCGTCGGGCGGCCTGTACGCGATCGCGATCCAGGGCACGCAGAACGACGGCATCACGCCGACGTCGGCCAATTCGGACACACCGAGCACGCCGTACTTCGGCATCGGAGCGCAAATCAGCAAGTAGCCGATGAAGCAAACGTAGTCCGCGGTGAGAGACATAAAAGAGCAAGCGGTGGCTGGACTGGGAGCCGGCCATCTACAACGAAAAAATTCTGGAGGCGGTATGAAATGGAGATTCCTGTCGGTGCTCGCACTCGCGGCACCGTTGCTGTCGGCATGCGGCGGCGGAGGCGGCGGCAATGGCGACGGTCCGGTGACGCAGGTTCGGCTGTGTCCCGCGACGCTCGACTACAACACGGTCTACACGGGCGGCGGCGGTGACGGCGAACTCGTCAAGCTGCAACTCGATACGACGAAGATGACGTGGCAGGTCACCTATGTCGAATCTCCGATTCCGGCGACCACCGGCACGGTCGTGCCGACGCGCGCGGGTCAGACCGCGAGCGGCACGCTGACCCAGGAAACGCTGCTGCCGACCAACAAGCTCAATCAGTGCGCGTTCCGCCTGAACGGCGCGAGCCTCGACCCGAACCGCCCGGCGCGGATCTTTGTCGGCGAAGGCGTGGCGGGCGGCACGATTCCGGGCGCGGAAATCTCGTTCGGCGGGATTCTCGGCGTGGGCGCGGTGCCCGATATCAGGTTCCCGTATTACCCGTTCATCGGTTTCTCGTCGATTGAAACGGATCTGGCGAAGGTGGCCGGCACGTACAACCAGCTCGGCTATCACCAGGTGCCGTCGCAGAATTTCGCGCCGGTCGCCGTGGACACCAGGATCACGATCAACGCGGACGGCACGTGGACCGAGTGCGACAACTCGGGCGTGAACGCGGGCAAATGCCTGCAGCCAGGCAGCAACTTCACGCAGGCGGCGGACGGCAGCGGCGCGTTCCAGACCAATAACTTCCAGGGACAGGCGAAGCCCACGCTCGCCACTACGCCGGAAGGGCGCGGCTACATGATCGTCGGCAAGCTGCGCAACCAGCTGGTGCCGATTCTGGTGCGCGCCGGCGCGGCGAATTCGTCGGTGACCGTGCCGCAAAACGGCGCGCTCGGCCCGTACGCGGACGACGAATCCGGCATCTCGATTCTGTCGCCGCAAACCTCCGTGGCGGTCAACTCGCAGAACGGCGAGTACATCGGCGTGGATAGCCAGTTCGACTATCGCACCACCGCGCTCGCAGGCACGCAGGCGACGCTGCTCGATCCGTTCAACCCGTCGCAGGCTTCGCTTGCGACCGCGCTGAACCTCGACTTCACGCAAGCCGTGCCGGGCGTGGTCACCACGACGCACGTCAATGCATCCACCGGCAATACGCCGACCGGAAAGATGATTTTCACGGGCGGTGTGTTCGGCTACCTAGATCTGTCGAACGCGGCCTCGCCGTACTTCACGATCGGCGCCTTCGTCCAGTAACGGGCGCGTGGCGCGCCGTCAGCGCGCCTCGACGCGTTCGCGCCCGGCTGCCGTCCGCGCCTTGCAGCGCGGCGGCCGGCACAACGGCTGTCTTGCGCGCCGGCCTCGCGGCTACCCGCAAACGCGCGCCAACGCTCGCCCCGCTCGCCCCGCTCGCCTTGCGCCCGACGAGCGCCCAAGGAGGAACAACAACATGAAAAGAATCTGTCTCGCGATTCTGGCCGCATGCCTGTCGGTCAGCGCTCATGCACAGCATGCCGGCGACAACGTCGCCGTACTCGGCTGGTTCCACGTCATGCCGAAGGATTCGAGCACGCCGCTGACGACCAACGTCGCGCCGACGCCGATCAACACGCCGCTGCGCCTGCCGAACTCGTTCACATCGGCGGGCACGAGTCTGTCGACGAACACGGCCAACACGGTCGGCCTCGTATTCAGCCATTACCTGACCGATCACATTGCCGTGACGACCGTAGCCGGCGTGCCGCCCGTCTTCAAAATCTACGGGCACGGCACGATCAAGCCGCCGGGGCCGGCGGGCGCGCTCGGCCAGCAGGACATTGGCGATCCGCAAGCGAATCCGATCGTGAAAAGCGTGCGCCAGTGGAGCCCGGCGCTGCTCTTTCAGTACTACTTCAATGCACCGACGGCGAAGTTCAGGCCGTTTGTAGGCGTCGGCGTGTCGTACAACTGGTTTTCCGACATTCAGCTCAGCCAGAACTTCGTTCAATCGACGCAGGAGAACCTCGGCGCCATCCTCGCCGCGGGCGCGGGCAAGCCGGGCAAGACGCAGGTATCGGCGAAGGCTTCGTCGTCGTGGGCGCCGGTGTTCAACGCCGGGCTCGCGTACAACATCACGGACCACTGGGGTCTCGTGGCCTCGGTGACCTACATTCCGCTGAAGACGACCTCGTCGGTCATCATCAAGGCGGCGGACGGCACGGAGCTCGGTGTGTCGAGGGCCGAATTGAAAGCGGACCCGCTCATTTCCTTCCTCGCGGTTTCGTACAAGTTCTGACGAGGCCGGAGTTTTGGGCAAAAAAAAGCCCGCCTAAGTGGGCGGGCTGAATCCATATCAGAGGAGACATGGAGGAGACAAGACGAACTATAGCAAATGGTTTGGTGCGACGCAACATGAAAATCAGGGTTCTCCCCTCTTGTTGCACTTTCGCCACATGTGCTTGCGACCGGCGCGGCGCAAACGCCGCGCTTCAGTGCCGGACCAGCGCCATCATCGCGCCAAAGCCGACGAAGACGCCGCCCGTCAGCCGATTGAACACTCGCGCGACGCTGCGGCTCTTCAGCCGGTTGCCGATGCGCGTGCCGAATCCCGCGTACACGAAATACCAACTCACCTCGATCACGGCGAACGTGGCGACCAGAATGCCGAACTGCGGCAGCTTGGGCAGCGAGGCTTCGATGAATTGCGGCAGCAGCGCGGCGGCAAACAGAATCGCCTTCGGATTGCTGCCCGCCACCAGAAAGCCGTTGCGAAACAGCGCGAGGCGCGAGCGTGCGGGCTTCGCGGCCAGTTCGTCGGCAGCGGACGCGGCGGCTTCGTCAGCGGGCGCGCGCCATGCCTTGATGCCGAGATACACGAGATAAGCCGCGCCGATCAAACGCAGCGCATCGAAGAGGGTCGGCCACGCTTCGAGAAAAACGCCGAGCCCCGCCGCCGACACCGCCAGCATCAGCACCAGCGCCGACAGGCAGCCCGCCATCGTCGCGCCCGTGCGACGCAGGCCGTGCCGGGCGCCGTCGGTCATCACGAGCAGCATGTTCGGGCCGGGAATGGCGCACACGACAAAAACTGTGGCGACGAAAAGCCACCAGGTATGCAGACTCATGATGTTTCCGTTGGTTGGGGATTGGAGGGAGATTATCGCTTGAAGGGGGTTTTCTGTTGGCGGGGGGTTTGGCGGATGGGGGGGTTGCCGCGGTCGCCCGCGACATAGGCGGCCGGTAAGCCGCCAGCCGCCCGTCAGCCCATCAAATCAGCGCCCGGCCCGCCGCGCCGCCACTTGCCCCAGCACCGCGAAATCCTTCTCACCGTCGCCATGCGCGACCGCTTCGATCAGACTGTCGCGGACGACGCTCGCAATCGGCAGCGGCGTCGTGACGGCGTCGGCGGCGGCCAGTGCGAGACGCAAGTCCTTCAGTCCCAAACGCGCCTTGAAGAGCGCCGGCTCGTAGCTGTTTTCCGCGATCATCTTGCCGTAGCCGGCATAGACCGGTCCCGGAAAAATGCCGCTCGTAATCACGTCGAGGAAATCCTGAATCGCGAGGCCATGTCCGGACACGAGCGCAGCGGCTTCGCCGAGCGTCTCGACGGCCGCGCCGAGCATGAAGTTCGCGGCCAGCTTGATCACGTTCGCCTGTTGCGGCAGCGAGCCGATGCGCCAGGTTTTCTGACCGATCGCGTCGAACACCGGCTGCACGCGGTCGATTGCCTCAGCCGGCCCGCCCGCCACAATCGTCAGCTTGCCCGCGACGGCCACATCGGGCCGGCCGAGCACCGGAGCGGCGACGTAATCGACACCGCGCGATGCGTGCGCGGTCGCGAGTTCCTCGGCGAGCGCAACGGAAATCGTCGCCATGTTGACGTGAATCAGCCCGCGCGGCGCATGCTCGAGCAACGACGCCGTCACGACTTCGCGCAGCGCGGCATCGTCGGCGAGCATCGAGAACACGGCGTCGCCGGCAAACGCTTCGGCCGGCGTGGCGACGATCCGTGCGCCTGCATCGGCGAGCGCTTGCGCGCGTTCCGGCGAGCGGTTCCACACGCGCACCTGGTGCCCCGCTTTCAGAATGTTTGCAACCATCGCGGCGCCCATCTCGCCGAGACCGATAAAACCGATGTCCATCTGTGGCTCCGTCTTCTAAAGATGTGGAAGTAAAGCACAGCCACGCGACAGATGCAGGAAAAGCACGCAACGGCGCGCGGTGCGATACTTCGACGATGGTCACCGCGACTTTCCGCTTCTACGAGGAGCTGAACGATTTTCTCGCCCGGCCGCTGCGCCGGCGCGCGTTCGCCTACGCATGCGCGCGCGACGCGACCACGAAGCACGCGATCGAATCGCTCGGCGTGCCGCATACCGAAGTCGAACTGATCCTGGTGAATGGCGAGTCCGTCGGTTTCAATCACCCGCTCGCGGACGGCGACCGCGTCGCCGTCTATCCGAAGTTCGAAGCGCTCGACATCCGTCCGCTGCTGCGCGTGCGCGAACGGCCGCTGCGCGTGGTTCGCTTCATCGCCGATGCGCATCTTGGCGGGCTCGCGCCGCTGCTGCGCCTGGCCGGCTTCGACACGCTCTACGACAACAACTTTCCCGACGCCCGCATCGAGGCGCTCGCCGCCGCCGAAGACCGCATCGTCCTCACCCGCGACCGCGAGCTGTTGAAACGCCGCACCATCACGCACGGCTGCTATATCCGCACGCTCAGGCCGCGCGAGCAATTGCGCGAAGTGTTCGAACGGCTCGATCTCGCGGGCAGCGCGCAGCCGTTCCGACTATGCCTGATGTGCAACGCGCCGCTAAGGCGCATCCCGCGCGATGAAGTCGGCGACCGCGCGCCCGACGGCGTATTGGAGCGGCATAACCAGTTTGTCACCTGCGACGTGTGCCGTCGCGTGTTCTGGGAAGGCACGCACTGGCAACGAATGCGCGCGCTGATGGACAGCGTGGCGGCGACGCCGGCTCAATCGGAAGCTCCCAACGGTCGCGACGCGTCCGACGCTCGCGATGCGTCCGACGCTCGCGATGCAAGCGCGCCCGGCGTCGTGCCGTGAGACGCATAGGCCGTTCGTTCGCGCGGCGCCACGCACGGTGCGTACAATGCGGGATTACTTATCTGGCAGAGGCCTGACGTATGGCGATGAAAAAGACCGACCTTGAAAAAAACAAGGCACTCAAGCTCAACAACGCAATGAAGCAGTCCACCGCCGAGCGCTTCGGCAAAGCCGCCGCGGCGCCGGCACTCGATCGCCGCGAGCAGCGCAAGCTGGATCAGGCGCAGGGCCTCGTTCCGTTCGCGTGCAAGCTGAATAGCGATCTGGTCGCCGAATTGAAGGAGCGCGCCGCCGAGCATCCGGAAGGCATGACGGGACTGCTGAGCGAAGTGATCAAGCGCGGGCTCGCGGGCTAAGTGCCGCGGAGGCGGGCGCGGCATGCGCGCCTGCTTTAAGACGTGGGTTGACGACGTTTTGCGTTGGAAACGGCGCCGCCCGCTCCCGAAACCGATCCCCGAATACAAAAAGGCCAGAGCACGAGCTCTGGCCTTTTTGCTTGGCGACTGCATTCAATCCGGCTGACGAGCGCCGCATTAGCGGCGCGTACAACGAACGAAGCAGCGCTGCCTGGCGAACGGGCGCCTGCTTAGTTCTGTGTGCCCTTGTCGTTCGTGCCGGCTGCCGATGCCGCTGCAGCGACCGGAGCGCGCTTGCCGTGCGACTTCAGCTTCTTGACGTGGTGCTTCTTCGGTGCGCTAGCTGCAGCGGCCGGAGCGGCTGCGTCCGATGCCTGTGCGAAAGCTTGAACCGAGACCAGCGCGATCGATGCAGCTGCGAGCGAGACGATAACTTTTTTCATGTGTTGTTCCCCAAACCTAACGACTGAGTCAGTGTGAATGAAATAGCTGCACGGCGAAGCACGCAGGACTCAGGCGCCCTGCCGCTCCCCGCGGGAGAGTATTACCTGGCGTAGGGAGTTTGTCATGCGCAAAACCCGATATGTATTTTCCTGGAGACAGCTCGCTTTCGAGACGCTTTCACCCACAAGCGCGCGATACCAGGGAGATTCCCTGGCCCGCCGTCAGACGAGATTGCGCAGCAGGCTCGCGGTCTCGAGCAGCGTCGGCAGAACGCGGTGCAGCGCGGCGTTCGCCGATTCTTCACCGATCGGCATGCTCACGCTGATCGCCGCGACGACCGTGCCATGCCGGTCGCGCAAGGGCACCGCGACGCCGCGCACCCCGAGTTCGAGTTGCTGATCGGTCACCACGTAGCCGTTGCGCCGGATTTCGCCGAGCACTTCGCGCAGCCGTTCGATGGTGGCATACGTGTGCGGCGTGAACACCTTGATCGGATACGACGCGAGCCATTGCTCGATGCTCTCGGGCGCCTGAAACGCCAGCAACACCAATCCCGCCGACGACAAAGGCGCCGGCGCACGCGAGCCGAGCACGAAGCCGACCGCCATCGCCCGATTCACGCCGTTGCGGGCGACGTAAACCACGTCCTGTTCGTCGAGAATCGCGACCAGCGCCGTTTCCTGGAGCGTCGCCGTGATCCGTTGCAGGAAGGGCTGGACCGTGCGCGGCAAGCGCGCGGAGTCGAGATACGACTGCCCGAGCCGCAGCACACGCGGCGCGAGCCAGAACAGCTTGCCGTCCGTGTCGACGTAGCCGAGTTCGCGCAGCGTCAGCAGATAGCGGCGCGCCGCCGTGCGCGACAAGCCGGCGCGGCCGGCTACTGCCGTGGGCGTCATGCGCGCGTGCTCTTCGTCGAATGCCTCGATGATCGCCAATGCCTTCGCGGCGCCGGCGATCCAGTCTTTGTCGTCCATCGGTTGCCTGAGATTTTCGCCCGCTAACGTGGCGATGCGACTGTCGCCGCGCTGCCAGCGCCGCCCGCGCGAAATACGGGGCATGCGGCGGATCACCGAATGCAGTTGATTGCGCGCAATTGTGCCCGAAGCGGTGGCGTGTTCGCGCGATTATCGCGCGAGGGGACGGTGACCTGTCACGCGGTGCGTCGGGTTGTAGTGGGGCGAATCGGTGTGCGTTTTAACTTAAGCGCGCGCAAGCGGAAGCGGTACGACCGAGTGCCGCAGCGACGACCGCTCAAGCGGCTCGCGGATGCGTATAGAGGTGCGGGGAGTCGGCCGTCGGCGGAAAAACGCACCAGCAGCCGTCGTCGTGGCGAAAGAAGAAGAGTCCGCGCGAGCCGGTAGCGGCGTCAGCCGCGGAAGTCTCGACGCGCACATAGCGTCGGCCGCCGACGCGCGTGCGGCTGAATTCGGTGACGTGGACCGCCGCCGAAGGCGCCGGCGCGAGCCATTTATCGACGAGGAAACGCAACGACTGTTCGCTCGCGGCTCTCATGATCCGCTCCTCGCCGGCTTGTTTTCCGGGGCTTCGCGGGTGGTGTCGGTATCGTCGTTGGATTGACTGTCGCGCGAGGCTTCGTCCCGCTCGGCCGATGCAAGCGCCATATCCCGGTTCGTCGCCGCCGCCCGCAGCGTGCTGCAATGGGTAGCATGTCTGATATCCGAGAGAAGACGGACCAACTGTCGTGCTGTTCTGCGCTTCATTCCACACCCCCGCACCGCACCAATACCTTCAGAAAACACTTTAACTCTATGCCTCGATCGGGCATTGCCAAAGCTTTTTGACGAAATAGCAACACTCACGCTTGCAAAAAGAGAGTCGCAAGCTTCGTACCGCCACGTTCAATGTGCGCTTCGCGCTGTAAGCGGTCTGTACGCTCGCGAGCAAACGGCAGACGAAAGACAACCGCGCGCCGAACGCGGCGCTAACTACGAGTTATCCACACGAGCCTTTGCATAACCTCGGGACAGTGCATGGAACAGGCTGTGCGCGAAATCTTGATAAGACCGACTTCGCTGCTGACGGCGCCAAACTTATCCCGGCTTCGTAGTTTTTCTACAGAGTCGTCCCGCAGGGTTATCGAATTACCATTACCTTGATGTAACGGAAGAATCAGCGGTTATCCACAGAGCGGGCTAACCCTTGTTAACTACTACTACGTATGTATACGAAGGAAGTAAACGACATAGGAGAACTGCCGCTGCGCGCCGCTTTTGCAAGCGAAGCGCGCTGCGTTCAGCGGCGAGGCAGTGGTGAGGAGTCAGTGAAGAATCAATGAAGAGTCAGCGAAGCGTGCCGGCTTCGCTCGCCGGTTGGACGGAGGCGGCCTTGCCGATCAGCTCCGGCGTATCGGACACCGGCGCGGACACCGGCGCAGACATCGACGCAGATGCGGGCGGCGCTGCCTCGACCGGCATCGGCAACAGATGCGTTTCGATGCGGTCGTTGACCACCGGCTGGGTGCGCACGACCGTCTGCAGATAATGATCGACGAGACCAAAGAAACGGTCGTAGAACTTGCCTGACGGAATGGTCTCACTGGAGATCTTCACCATCGCGTCGCTGTTCGAGCGTATCGGCAGCGACAGCGACCCGAGCACGCTCAAGCCAACGCTCGCCGACGTATCGCTCTTCTTCAGCGCGAAGCCGTTCTGCACCGCGTTCACGTAGACGATGCTCGTACTGCTCGCCTCCTCGCCCGGCGTGCACACAACGTGAAATTCCACGACCACATGCGTATCGCCGGACGGCTGAAAGTTCTTGGTGCCGTCGACGGTATCGTTGCGCGTCATCGTCGTCAGATAGCCCTGGCTCAGCAGCGCGCGGCGCGCCGCTTCGCAGGTGTCGGTCACGCTCGAATTGAAATTGCGCGCGTACGGACTCGCGCCGGTTTCGAACAACTCCTGCTGAAATTTCGGCGTAGGCGCGCTGCTGCAAGCGGCGAGCAGCATCAGGCCGCACAGCGAGGCCACGGTGGTTTTGAAAAGCGAGGTGGACATGGTCAATCTAAAAAGCGCTGCGTACATGCGGACGAGCCGCGAGGGAAATGCATTGTAGAGCGGTTGACGCTTGTGCGTAAAAAGCGTGCAGCGAAGCCGACGGTGCGCGAGTGGCGGCCGTCTGTCGGTGTCTGGTGGATGGGGGATGGTGAAGATGGCAGCACTGAATGAGTGCCGCTGGGACTGCCGCTAGGGCCGCAGGTGCCGCCAGGGCTACCTTGACGACGCTCCGCCCTGCACATCAGCGAAGAAACGCAAACAAGCGCCGCCGATTAATTCGCCACCGCGGCAAGCCCCGCCGACGCTACCGCCCCACTTGCACCGACATTAGCCGCCGCCGTATTAGCACCCGCCGCGTTAGCCGGAGCGACAGCGCCTCCATTACTCGCGTTGCCGGGCGCAGGCGAGCAACGGCCCGTCGCGTGAGCGTCGCACGCATCGGTCTTCGCGTTGAGATTTTTGATGGAATCTTGCGGCGTGGCCACGCCCGCAAAGTCGCCGGCGCGCAAGCTGACTTTCTGCGCGTACGCTTGCGAGCCGCCGTAGCTCTTGAGCGCGGCGTTCATGTCGCCGTTCGCCGAGCGCATGTAGCCGTACAGAATCGCGGAGCCGACCTCGATGTTCGCCGTCGGTTCGGTGAGATCCTTCACGTTCCTCAGAAGCCCGCGATGCGCGCTCGGCACCACCTGCATCAACCCGGTTGCGCCGTTGGCGCCCTTGGCCTTTTCCTTGAAGCGGGATTCGATCGAGATAATCGCGAGCAGCAGCGCCGGCGGCAACGAATATCTGGATGCCGCCGATTGAACCGCATCGGATATTTTCTCGGCCTTTTCCTTGGCGAGCCCAAATTTCTGCGTCAGATAGGCGGACACGCGGTCGCCATTTTCCTCGGCCACCGCGGATTGCGCGAGGCCAAGCGACAGCAGAATCAGGCAGAGTAACCGGCTCATGGGAAAGGTCTGAGGAAAAGTCTGCGCATTATAACCTTGCCTAAAAAATTGGCATCTCTTGAATTGAATGCGGATGCAAAGCAAAGTGCCGGCGCGCGCGAGCCGTGCATGGCGACGCTCGCAGCGCCGCGTCACTGCTTGTCCGCGCCGTTTGTGGACGCAGATATTTGGTCCGTTAGTTGCAAACCAGCGAATCAGCCGCACCTATGGCAACGATCGGCGCATAAGCTAAACCGCCCCGTTCCCGCGGATTTGAGACAATGACGTTCGCGCCGTGGACGGCCATCCGTCTGCGGCAATCGCAGGCTTATCAAACCCGAGACGTCTTCTGTATGAGCAAGACCGCATTTATCCCGAGCGTCCCCGCCTCGTCAGAGGACGATTTCGACATATCGACGACGTCCAGGCTGGTGGGCTACCGACGCTTCTTCGGCGTGTTGAAGGTCGTCCGAACCACGGACGGCCGCGTGCTGTTCCCGTTCGACGGCGCACCCGAACTCGGGCCGTACCCGACGAAGCTCGAAGCGGTCGCCGCGGCACAGGTCTACGGCGAGCACATTGTCACGAGCGACCTCGCGCGGCCAGAGTTGTGAGGCGCATAAGCGGCACGTGTGGCACAGGTGCCGCGCGGTGCATGGCCGCGGTTGCATAAACGAAAGATGCAATAAAAAAACGCCGGCTAGCCGGCGCTTTTTGCTGGATGCGCTACTCAGACAGCGCCTCAACGCCCCCCACCCTCACTCCACCGTCACCGACTTCGCCAGATTCCGCGGCTTATCGACATCAGTGCCACGCGCGCAAGCCGTGTGATACGCGAGCAACTGCAGCGGCACCACATGCAGGATCGGCGAAAGCACGCCATAGTGTTCAGGCATGCGAATCACGTGCAGACCTTCGTCGTTGACGATCTTCGTGTCCGCGTCGGCGAACACGTAGAGCTGGCCGCCGCGCGCACGCACTTCCTGTATGTTTGACTTCAGCTTCTCCAGCAACGCGTCGTTCGGCGCGACGGTGACCACCGGCATCGCCTCGGTCACGAGCGCGAGCGGCCCGTGCTTCAACTCGCCAGCGGGATAAGCTTCCGCGTGAATGTAGGAAATCTCCTTTAGCTTCAGCGCGCCTTCAAGCGCGATCGGATAATGCATGCCGCGTCCGAGAAACAGTGCATGTTCCTTGCGCGAAAATTCCTCCGACCACGCGATGATTTGCGGCTCCAACGCCAGCACGCTATTGAGCGCAGCCGGCAGATGGCGCAGTTGCCTGAAGTATTCGGCCTCCTGCTCCGGGCTCACACGTCCACGCAGCTTCGCAAGCGTGACGGCCAGCACGAATAGCGCGACGAGCTGAGTAGTGAATGCCTTCGTCGACGCGACGCCGATTTCGCGGCCCGCATGCGTGAGGAACGCGAGCTCGGTCTGACGCACCATCGCGCTCGTGCCGACGTTGCACACCGCCAGCGTATGCCGATGCCCAAGCGTCTGCGCATGCTTGAGCGCCGCGAGCGTATCCGCGGTTTCGCCCGACTGCGAGATCACCACGACGAGCGACTTCGGATTCGGCACCGACTCGCGATAGCGATACTCGCTGGCAATTTCGACTTGCGTCGGAATCTTCGCGATCGACTCGAGCCAGTACTTCGCCGTGAGCCCCGAGTAGTAGCTCGTGCCGCACGCGAGGATCAGCAGATTGTCGATGTCCGCGAACACCTTGCCGGCGCCCTCGCCGAACAGCGACGCGTCGAACGAATCGGACGGCGGAATCGTGTCCGAGATCGCGCGCGGCTGCTCGAAAATCTCTTTCTGCATGAAGTGGCGATACGGGCCGAGCTCGACCGCGCCGCCGTACGCCGCGACCTGACGCACTTCGCGCAGCGCTTCGTTGCCCTCGCGATCCGCGATCCGCACGCCTTCGAGCGTCAACTCGCAGACGTCGCCTTCTTCCAGGAAAATGAAGCGCTCGGTGCTGCCCGCGAGCGCGAGCGCGTCGGACGCGAGGAAGTTCTCGCCGTCGCCGAGCCCGACCACGAGCGGCGAACCCTGGCGCGCGCCGACCACCGTATGCGGCTGGTCTTTATGCAGCACCGCGATCGCATAAGCGCCGTGCAGTTGCCCGACGGCCTCGCGCACGGCCGCGAACAGATCGCCGCGATACAGGCTGTGAATCAGATGCGCGATAACCTCTGTGTCGGTCTGCGAGACAAACGTGTAACCCTTGCCGCGCAGCATCTCCCGCAGCGACTCGTAATTCTCGATGATGCCGTTGTGTACCAACGCCAGCGCATCTTTCGAGAAGATCGGATGAGCGTTGTCGGTCACGGGCGCGCCGTGCGTCGCCCAGCGCGTATGCGCAATACCGGTGATGCCGCCGAGTTGGCTCTCGCGCACCTGCTCGTCCAGATCGGCGACGCGCGCCACGCTGCGCGCGCGCGCCGGGCCGCTTTCGCCGAGCACCGCGACGCCGCACGAATCGTAGCCGCGATATTCGAGCCGCCGCAGTCCTTCGATCAGGACGGGGACGATATTACGTTGCGCTGCCGCGCCGACAATGCCGCACATGGTCTTGTTCCTATTCAGTGCTGGAATGTGCGAAGGCGCGAATCGCGGCGCCCACGCTCTTCGTCAATTCTTCTTTTTGGTCGGGCGTACATAGCCCGTCTTGCTGGTTTGCGTCTTGTCGTTCAGCACGAGCGCGTCCGCTTCGACATCCTTCCAGACCGTCGTGCCGGCCGCGATTGTCGCGCCGCGCTTCACGCGCACCGGCGCAACGAGTTGCGTGTCGGAGCCGACGAACACGTCGTCTTCGATAATCGTGCGGAACTTGTTCGCGCCGTCGTAATTGCAGGTGATGGTGCCCGCGCCAATATTCACGCGTGCGCCAATATCCGAGTCGCCGATATAGGTGAGGTGATTCGCCTTCGAGCCGTGGCCGAGCACCGCGTTCTTCACCTCGACGAAGTTGCCGACGTGCGATTCGTCCTTCAGCGACGCGCCTGGGCGCAGCCGCGCATACGGTCCGAGCACGACGTGCGCGCCGACTTCCGCGCCTTCGATATGCGTGAACGCATCGACCCGCGTGCCCGCGCCAATGCTCGCGTTACGGATCACGCAGTTCGGTCCGATCGTCACGTTATCGGCGAGCGTGACGCGGCCTTCGAATACGCAATTCACGTCGATGGACACATCGCGGCCGCATTCGAGCGTGCCGCGCACATCCACTCGCGCCGGGTCGGCCAGCGTCACGCCTGCCACGAGCAACGCGTCCGCTGTATTGCGCTGGTGAATCCGCTCGAGTTCGGCAAGCTGCTGCTTGCTGTTCACGCCGAGTGTTTCCCACTCGTCCTGCGGCTGCGTGGTGACGACGTCGAGACCCGCTTCGATCGCGAGTTCCACGGCGTCGGTCAGATAGAACTCGCCTTGCGCGTTATCGTTCTTCAGCGCGGCGAGCCAGCCCGACAGCGGGCCGGTCGGCGCAACGACGATGCCGGTGTTGATCTCGTCGATGAGAAGCTGATCGGCGCTCGCATCTTTCTGTTCGACGATGCGCGACACATTGCCTTGCGGATCGCGCACGATGCGGCCGTAGCCGCTCGGGTCCGCGAGCTTCACGGTGAGCACGCCATAAGCGCCGCCACCTGTGCCCTCGCCTGCACCCTCGCCCGCGCGCTCGACAAGCGCCTGCAAGGTGCTGGCACGCGTGAGCGGCACGTCGCCATACAGCACGAGCGTTGGCACCGAAGGATCGAGAAGCGGCAACGCCTGCTGCACGGCGTGGCCAGTGCCGAGCTGTTGCTCCTGCACGGCGAACTGGACGTCGGGCGCGGCGACCGCTTCGCGAACCGCCTCGGCGCCGTGGCCGATTACCACGACGAGGCGCGTGGGCTTCAGCGTGCGGGCAGTGTCGATGACATGAGCGAGGAGCGGCCGGCCGGCCAGGGGATGGAGCACCTTGGGCAGCGCGGAACGCATGCGCTTACCGGTGCCTGCCGCCAAAATCACGATGTTCATGGCGTCGGCATATAGACTAGTTTGGAGCCGACGATTCTATCACGCACCCTCTCGCGAAAATGGCCGCGAAAGCGGCCACATTGCAAGCGAAAGTAAGTGAAGAAGCGCCTTTTATGCGGGACTTCCGGTCACAGATCGTCGAACTGCACAATCGAGATCGGCCGCGCCGCACCGAGCGGCGCACCGTCACTCGCATCGGTCGAACACGGTTCTTCGTCGAATGCGATGTCGCCTTGCGGGTCGGCCTCGCCGGTCGCGCGCAAATCCGCGAACGGAAACAGCTTGTGATCCATCAGATGCGACGGCACGACGTTCGTCAACGCATTGAACATGTTCTCGATGCGGCCCGGAAAGCGCTTCTCCCAATCGCGAATCAGCGCCTTCATTTCCGCGCGCTTCAGGTTCGGCTGACTGCCGCACAGATTGCACGGAATGATCGGGAATTCACGCAGCTCGGCGTACTTTTCCAGATCGGTTTCCTTCACGTAAGCGAGCGGACGGATCACGATGTTCTTGCCGTCGTCCGATTGCAGCTTGGGCGGCATGCCCTTCAGCTTGCCGCCGTAGAACATGTTGAGCAGCAGCGTTTGCAGAATGTCGTCGCGATGATGGCCGAGCGCGATCTTGGTCGCGCCGAGTTCGCCCGCCACGCGGTACAGAATGCCGCGCCGCAGCCGCGAGCACAGCGAGCACGTGGTCTTGCCCTCGGGCACCAGCCGCTTGACGATGCTGTAGGTGTCCTGATTCTCGATATGAAACGGAATGTCCAGTTGCTTCAGATACTCGGGCAGCACGTGTTCGGGAAAGCCGGGCTGCTTCTGATCGAGGTTGACCGCGACGATGTCGAAGTTGATCGGCGCGCGCTCGCGCAGGCGCATCAGCACGTCGAGCATCGCGTAGCTGTCCTTGCCGCCCGACAGGCACACCATCACCTTGTCGCCGTTCTCGATCATGTTGAAGTCGCCGATCGCCTGGCCCACCAGGCGCGCGAGCCGCTTGAAGAGCTTGTTGTTCTCGTACGCCTCTTTCTGCTCGCGGCGCGTGAGCGGCGACTTTTCGCGAGCGGCGGGCGCGGCGGCGTCCATGATTTCAGGAGCGTTCATGGCTCAGTCCTCTTTGATTCGGAATACTTCGACGCCCACCGCGTCGCAGTCGGGATACACATCGGGCTTTTCCGTCGACACGCGCGCGGCCCGCACTTGCGGATGCTCGAGCATGGTCTTCACCAGATCGTCGCACAGCGTTTCCTGCAGATGAATATGACCTTGCTCGACGCGGCGCGAAATGGTGGATCGCATGAAGTCGTAGTCGACGACTTCGGCCAGCTTGTCTTCAACCGGCGTGGACAGCGCGAGCGGCACGAACAGTTCGACGTTGATCACCACGCGCTGTTCGCCGCGCTTTTCGAAGTCGTGCACGCCGATGTTGATGTGCACTTCGTAATTGCGCAGAAAGAGCCGGCGGCAATCGGCAAGCCGGGGATGCGAAAGAGCGGCAAACATGTTCGTTCCAGTCCAAAAAAGCGTGCGTGGCACGCAAGGGGGCGCAAGCGGTGCTTCAGGCGCCCGTCAAAAACATCACGTCGCGCGGCAGCGGCACGAGGTGCTGCCCGCCGTCGACAACCAGCGTCGTTCCAGTGACGCCGCTTGCATCCGCAAGATACAGCGCGGCGGCGACGACATCTTCGGGCCGCGACGCGCGACCCAACGGCGTAACCGTGTGAGCCGCCGCAAAGCTTTCCGGCGTCTGATCGGCGGATTGCATCGTGAGGCCCGGCGCGAGCCCGACCACCCGCACCTTCGGCGCCAACGCCTGCGCAAGCGCGACCGTGGCGGTCTGCAACGCCGCCTTCGACAGCGTATAGGACAGGTAGTCCGGGTTCATGTTGTACAGCTTCTGATCCAGCACGTTGATGACCACGCTGCGCTGCGTTTCGTCCGTCAGCGCGGCTTGCGGCGTCGCGTCGTGCAGCATGCGCGCGAGCACGAGCGGCGCGCCGAGGTTCATCGCGGTCAGCTTCAGCAGCAGCTCATAGCCGACGTCGAGCGCGGTGTCTTCCTCGAAGCGCGAGGCGTTGTTCACGATGCACGCCGGCCGGCCGAGCGCGGCGATACAGGCCGGCAACAGGCCCGCGACTTGCGCCTCGTCGCCCAGTTCGGCGTGCAAGGCCACCGCCCGGCGGCCCATGCCGACGATTTCCGCGACCACCTCGTCGGCTTCGTGCCGCGAGGCGCCGTAGTGGACCGCCACGTCCCAGCCGCGCGCAGCAAAACCGAGCGCGAGCGCGCGTCCGATGCGGCGCGCGGCGCCGGTAATCAGCACGACGCGCGGCGTTTCAGGCGCGCGGGCGCCGGCAGTGTCCGTGGAAGCGGTCATTTACAATGCGGGGATGAATCCGAAAGCTCACCAACCCGATAGTTTACCTGCTCCCGGCCCGAGCGCGCTCGCGCAGTCAGAAGCGCTCGTCGCCCGGATTCGCGCGGAACTCGACGATGCCGGCGGCTGGCTGCCGTTCGACCGCTACATGGAGCGCGCGCTGTACGCGCCCGGACTCGGCTATTACAGCGGCGGCGCCCGCAAATTCGGGCTGCGCGGCGACGACGGCAGCGACTTCGTCACGGCGCCCGAACTGTCGCCGCTCTTCGCGGCCACGCTTGCGCGGCCCATCGCCGAAGCGTTGCAGACAAGCGGCACGCGCGACGTAATGGAGTTCGGCGCGGGCACCGGCAAGCTCGCGGCCGGCCTGCTCAACGCACTGGCTGCACTCGGCGCCGAGTTCGACAGCTATTCGATCGTCGATCTATCCGGCGAATTGCGCGAGCGTCAGCGCGAAACCATCGCAGCCGCCGCGCCCGCGCTCGCCGCCAAAGTGCGCTGGCTCGACGCGTTGCCCGAGCGCTTCGAAGGCGTGGTGATCGGCAACGAGGTGCTGGACGCGATGCCCGTGCGGCTTTTCGCTTCCGTCGACGGCGGGTGGCGCGAACGCGGCGTCGTCTGGCGCGACGGCCGGTTCGCATTTGAAGACCGTGAAGTGTCCGCGTCGGCCGATACGGCGCTGCTGTCGGAAATCGACACCGGCGGCGGCGACTACGTGGCGGAGACGCACGACGCCGCTCGTGCCTTCACGCGGACCATCTGCACGATGCTCGCGCGCGGCGCGGCGTTTTTCATCGACTATGGCTTCCCGCGTCACGAGTACTACCATGCGCAGCGCGCGCAAGGCACGCTGATGTGCCACTACCGGCATCGCGCGCACGGCGATCCGTTTGTTTATCCGGGCTTGCAGGACATTACCGCGCACGTGGAATTCACCGGCATCGCCGAAGCGGGCGTCGAGACCGGCGCGGACCTGCTGGGCTTCACATCGCAAGCACGCTTCCTGCTGAACGCGGGCATTACGGATGCGCTTTCCGAAATCGATCCCGCCGACACCGCGCGCTTTCTGCCCGCGGCGAATGCGGTCCAGAAGCTGTTGTCGGAGGCCGAGATGGGTGAGCTTTTCAAGGTGATCGCGTTCTCGCGCGGACTCGAAGACACGCTGCAGGCGTTTGCAAGCGGCGACCGGTCGCATACGTTGTGACGCCGGGATACACGTCATGATCCGCTGGCTGCTGACCACGTTCGTTGCTCTCGCGGTGCTGTCGGCCTGCTGGCCGTGGCTTCGCAAGCTCGGCATCGGACGCATGCCCGGTGACGTGACCGTGCGTCTTTTCGGACGCGAATATCATTTCCCGTTCATGTCGACGCTGTTGCTGTCGATGCTACTGTCGTTTATCACGCGGCTCTTGTAGCTGCGGTTTCTCGAACGCGGTTTGCGCTGACAGGCAACGGCGGCCCGTGCATCGAGCGTTTCACTCCAGCGCCGCCGCCACCGCCCGCACACGCTCCTGATGCACCGCGTCCTTGATGCCGGCCGGCGCATCGGCGAGTTGCTTCGCGACCGCACCCGCATCCACGCCGCGCGCCGCGACGAGCGCGACTCTCAAGCGCTCGGCCTGCGGATAGTCGCGCGCCTCGAAACCGAGCCGCCCGCGCGCGTCGGCTTCGCAAGCCTGCAAGGCTTCAGCGAAACGCGACGGCTTGCGAATCGCGTCGCTGCGCTCGAGCAGGCGCACGAGCGCAGCCGCGCCCATTTCCATCACGCGATGAATGTTGCCGTGCTCGCGCGCCACCAGCAATGCGAGATCGCGGCATTCGTTCGGCACGCGCAGGCGCTCGCACAGCGGCTTGAGCAGATCCACGCTGCGCCCTTCGTGGCCTAGATGCCGGGGCAGGATGTCTTCAGGCGTAGTGGCTTTGCCGAGGTCGTGCGTGAGCGCGGCGAACCGCACGGGCAGCGCATAACCCTGCTGCGCGGCGTGGTCGAGCACCATCATGACGTGCACACCGGTGTCGACCTCGGGGTGATAGTCGGCGCGCTGCGGCACGCCGAACAGCGCGTCGATTTCCGGCAGAATGCGCGCCAACGCGCCGCACTCGCGCAGCACGTCGAACATGCGCGACGGCTTTTTTTCCATCAGACCACGCGACACCTCCTGCCACACGCGTTCGGCGACGAGCGCATCCACTTCGCCGTCGGCGACCATCTTGCGCATCAGCGCGAGCGTCTCGGGCGCGACGCTGAAATCGGCGAAACGCGCGGCAAAGCGCGCGATTCGCAGGATACGCACCGGGTCTTCGAGAAACGCGTCGCTGACGTGGCGAAAAAGTTTCGCCTCGAGATCGCGCTGACCGCCGAACGGATCGATGACCGGCCCTGTCAGCTCGCCGTCGGGGCGCACTTCACGCGCCATCGCGTTGATGGTGAGATCGCGGCGCGCCAGGTCTTCCTCGAGCGTCACGTCGGGCGCATAGAAAAACTGGAAGCCGTGATAACCGGCCGCGGTCTTGCGCTCGGTTCGCGCGAGCGCGTACTCCTCATGCGTCTGCGGATGCAGGAACACAGGAAAGTCCTTGCCCACCGGACGGTAACCCTGCGCGATCATCTGCTCGGGCGTCGCGCCGACCACCACGTAATCGCGGTCCTGCACCGGCACGCCCAGCAATTCGTCGCGAATCGCGCCGCCTACTGCATAGATATTCATGGGCATTCGTCTAGATACGCGATGGTGTGCGTCTCGCTCAACGCGTCGTCGATCCAGGCTTTCACTGCGGGCTGCGCGCTCAGCCGGCGAACATACGCCAGCGACGTCTCCGACAACGGCGGCTGCCACGTCCTGAAGCGCATGGCCACCGGCGCATACATCGCGTCGGCAATGCTGAACTCGCCGAACAGGAACGGACCGCCATAGGTATCGAGGCAGTCACGCCAGATCGCCTCGATACGCGCGATGTCGGCCAGCACGCCCGGCGTCGCGTTCTTGCCGGCAAACGACGCGCGAATGTTCATCCACATATTCGAGCGCAGTTCGCCGAAGCCCGAATGCATCTCCGCGCTAACGCTGCGAGCATGCGCGCGCGCCGCCGCATCCCGCGGCCACAGCGCGTGCTGAGGAAAGCGCTCGGCGAGCGTTTCGGCGATGGCGAGCGAGTCCCACACGGCAAGACCCGCGTCGTCGATCAGACAGGGAATCTTGCCCGGACCGTTAGGCGCCTGCTCAAGCACCGCGGCATTGGTGCCGGGCTGATTCAGATGGATCAGCACTTCGTCGAATGCGATGCCGAAATGCCTGAACAGCAGCCACGGCCGCATCGACCACGACGAATAGTTCTTGTCACCAATAAGCAGCTTCATGCGGGTTCGTATGAGAAGTAGAGAAAAAGTCAGCGGCCCGCGCTCGCGCGGAACGTGTCGAAACGCGAACGTGCCGACGCGCCGGTCAGATA